>Ga0222712_10001698_pt1 | contig 26548 bp, 22 predicted proteins | sample C33_657DmetaG_FD_165043 | JGI IMG/M metagenome (GOLD analysis project Ga0222712, IMG submission 165043) | Estuarine water microbial communities from San Francisco Bay, California, United States - C33_657D | ecosystem: Environmental > Aquatic > Marine > Unclassified | place: USA: California... | reverse complement strand
CATGTGGATATATCTTACCATATTGATAAGAGGACCACAAGAGGTCCTTCATCTTTAATTTATTGGCTATGCTCAAACCTAGTTCTCTGCCAGCCAAATCTGCATCTGTCATTATAGTTATTCTATTAAAATGTCTGTTCAATAAAGATTGCTGCTCTTTGGACAAGAACCCGCCCAAAGTAGCAACAACGTTTGGAAAGCCTGCTTGATGCACACGGATTGCATCGAAGTTAGACTCCACAACTATAACATGGTCACCAATTTTTTTGGCACGATGAATGTTAAAAAGAGTTTTACTTTTAGGAAGATTGGTACTGTTCTTAAAAGTCTTGCCTTCAATTGATCTACCAACTAATCCAATTGGTGTTCCGTCTGGACTATGTACAGGGGTAATAACCATATTCATTGCTGGAGAATAGCCTAAACCGAAATGGTTCATGGACTCCTCATCAATTCCTCTTGAGTTTAAATAGTCTCTTGCATTCTTATTACCATGCAGGTCTGCATGTAGTCTATCTAATGTTTCCTGCGAGAACTCTTCAAACATTGGCTTATCTTCCATTGTCTCAGCCAAGAGCTCGTCAAAGTTTTCTAAGGCTTCCGTTTCTTTTGCAGCAATAAATCTCATTGCCTCAAAGTCATTCTTATTCATCACACGCTTAATTAACTCAAGTAGTGTACCAGCCTCTCCGCATGAAGGGTTGAAGCAGATAAATGCGCCCTTCTCACGGCTTACGCTAAAGCTGGATGTGTGTCTATTAGAATGAAATGGGCAGTAGCATAGAAAGTCATTAGATGTCTCACCAACAATTTCAAGCCCTATAGATTTTAGGACTGACTTGATATGCGCTGGGGCATACTGCGTGGTATCAACTTGCTTTGTGTTATACCCTCTGATTGCCATGCCTTCTTCTTTCCTACATATACGCCATGAAGAGTCATTAAGAACTTCCATGTTTCACCCGTGAATTCTACCGAAAACGCTGGGTCTATGTCAAGTACCCTGACATAGCCTTTAGATCTCATGTCATGAGTTAGCAGGTTTTCATACTGTGGCCTCAAGCTTATCAGCTGGGTGTTGTCATGAAACTCTACATTGATCTGAAATCTTTTAATTCTTTTGTGCGTCATTCTGGAAAGGATTTTCGTAAATCTCTTTAACGATACCACGGTTGATATCCCAGTCAAGGAAGAAGTTAAACTCCGTACCATGACGATTCTTTCTAGAAACGACTTCAATCATATTGCTATTTGGATATCGATGGATAGCCATAGCCATATCAGCATCGTACTCAATAGCCTTTGACCATGCAACCTGGCTCATCATCGGAGGATTGTCTTGGTCTGACACATCATCTGCAGTTGCAGCAGTAATATCAATAATAGGAATATTGTTTGCTACCGCAAGCAGCTTAAACTCACGGGAGATATTTCTATTTCGCTCAACTTCTGACATGCTTCGCTTGTTATCATTAAACAACTGGTGGTAGTCAAGGATGACTAGGTCAGGCTTGTGCTGGTCAATCTTACCCTGAATAGTTGCAGGAGTTACTTCTGTATTACCCTCATTAGAAATAAGAATGAAGCTGTTTTTGTTTTCAAACTTCTTTGAAGACCATGATCTAAAATCATCTACGTTGACTGCTCCCTTTGAAAAGTCGCTAGCCTTAAACATTCCAGAGCCCATCATTGTATAGATACGATCACGCATATTCTCTGGTGACATTTCAAGAGATACGATCATAGGCTTGAAGCCTTGTTCCCAAGCCTTGCATGCAAGGTAGGATGTGAACCATGTCTTACCACGTCCTGGCCAACCAATAGCCACGATGAGGTGTCCTGGAGCCATTCCAGTTGGATATGCTTTATCAATAGCATCAAACCCTGTTGTAATTCCTGGAGCTCCACCCATCATTGCAGAACGTGCTTGAACTGCTTCGAAGTGTCTTACTGCTGACTCTGCATCAATTACATCTAGGTCACGTACATTGTTTGTATAGCGACTTAGGTTTGCTAACTGAGATTGCATTTCTGCAAGCACTCTAGATGCAGCATCTTCCTTAAGCATTGAGCCACCCTTAAGAATAATATTCTTAAGTCTATTTGTTAGGTACTCATTCTTTAGCTTATCTAGATAATAACCAGTCTCAGCTTTTGGAGCAGGGTCTGGCTCAAAGTCCTTGAACTTCTCCTGCAGAATACCAATCTCTGGAACCGCTTTAAACTTGTAATAGTATGACTTTAGACCTTCCCAAATATCTTTATGGGAGGTAAATAGATCATCTACGTTATCGGCAAGAAGGGTGCTGATATCCTTATTCTTACATACTGCAGAGATTAACGTTGCCTCTGTATTCATGCTATACCGCCTTCTTCAACCATCTTCTTCGTTTCTTCTAGTAACAAACGACGCTTCTCTTTATCTCTTTCAATCTCAATCTTTAGGGCATCCATCTTATCAAAGTTATAGAAGAAGAATTGAAGAGGGTGCCCATTCTTATTTAGAGTAAAGTAATATGTCAGCAACTCTTTAGCCCGCTCAAATCCTACACTATCCACAACATCTTGCATAGCCCACTTTTCACGGAACTTATTCATAGTAGGTATACGCCCATACTTTTCTTTATACAAAGACTGGTATAGACTGATTAGGATATAAGGTTCTTTATTACTTGCCACGCTTGAGCTCTTCCTCTACTTCACGAGTCTTCTCTATGAGCTTATTCTCAACAAACTCATAGACCCTCTCTGTTGCAGAGTCTACAGTCTCGCCACTGCGAACACTGTCCTCAACCCCTATACCAATCTTAATGCTCTCATAGTTTCCTAGATTGCGAGTAAATGATAGATCGACCTTAACTTTTGTTTCTGACATTACTTGTGCTCCGCCCTCTTATGTCTTAATAATGTGTCATTGGCAAAAATTCCCCAACGAACCTGTATATCCTTCTTGCATATATCACAAATTACAACTCTACCCTTTTCCACTACTCCGCCTTCCATACAGGGACAAACTTTCCTTCTTCTGTCTTAGTATACAATATTATGTTGTGTTTGAGAAGAGCCTGCAATTCTGTGCGGGAAGGCAGGGCTCCTGAGTGTCCAGCATCTAATATATATTGATGTAAATCTAATATATCTGATTCTCTAAACATATACTTAGACCAGTTTGGATGATCTGGATTACCTATAGGATAAACCTTTTGTGGTGACTTAATCTTCCCCTGAAGAATGTATTCTTGTATAGTCACCCTATGCTTATTAAGCATAGCAGCAACTTCTACAACTGTGAAGGCATTCTCCATGTATTTATTTACTTGTGAATAGGAATAAAGCATTCTCTTCCTGTCTGGATAGCACCAAGCAACAAGCTCATCTTTAGATCTAGATGAGCGTATTACCTTATGTATCTTATCGTTTAAGAAGAAATACCGAAACTTTTTAGGTTTAAATGTTCTTTGTTTTCTAGCCATTTTCCAAAAGCACTCATCTCTTTATTAACCATCCATCTTTTCCCGCACATTACGCAGAACAATTCCATATGGAGTTTTTGTGAAAATACTCTATCTACAAACACTCTACCGTTACACTTTTTGCACCACATTATAAAGTAAATACCTTTCCGTCTACCACACAAGAGTAGTCTGGTGATACGTGGACCATCTGAATATGTGGGTAGTCATTTACAATGTGTGCAATAGCAAAGCCCTTTTGCCAGTCATGGTGCTGGCTATACTTCATGCCGTCGCTCTTCTCGTCACACATGTGTCCGATTTCATACCCACGTAAGGTTTCTCCCTCACCATTATTTCTAAGCTCATATGTTACCATATGTGATGCAATTCTGTGTGAGTGCCCTCTAATTAAAGATACCTGAAGGTCTTCCATATCTTTTCTTACAGCACCAGTTGCAGAAACAGAAAGTCCGTGGTGTACGTGAACATCTCCAAAGCGTCGCTTAGGCAATTCATTATAATAAATGTACTCATATCCCAATGAGTCTAGGCTCCATAAGGATTCTGGTGTTACCTCTTTGATATACTCTGGCAGCTTAGCATCAACATAATTAAATACTCTAATGTCGTGGTTACCTAGAGCAGAGAATAGCTGAGCATCTGGCAGCATCTCTCTTGTCTTAGCATAAAAATCTCGTGCACCCTTTGCTTCATGTCGCATCATTGGGACAATAAGATCTCCGCTTTCAGTCTTATGGTAATTTAAAAATTCTGCAGAGCGACCCTCTGTGTACTTGCTGTAGCAAGCTTGATCGTCTGTGTCTCCTAGGTAATCAACTACGTCTGGCTTAAACCACTTCATTACTTTAAACCAAAGTGCGATCATCTTATCATCCTGATATGGGAACTGCTGGTCGGATGATAACATCCACTTTAAATCGTTGCTCATTTTCTACCTTAATACGAAAAAAGTCACGGGTGCGTGACTTTGATGTTACAACGTAATTGTAACATATACTACAGGGTTGTCAATACTATGCTATATCTCTCATGCAGATTGCTATTACATCTACATATATTGATGCACGGGTTCCGTCTCCATTAAAATTGACGAATAGGGTGGGTGTTGAAGTAACTCCTCCAACTGTTGCCGTAATCACATCTTTATCGCTTACAGAAGCCTTAACTCCAGTAGCTACATATACTTTACCGCCAGAAATTTCAGCCTGAGTAAACTTGTCTCCAAAGCTAAATGTTGTATTCTGTGGCTTTCCAGCCTTTACATCTTCAAACTTATGTCTAAATGTAAATATGACTGGCGTCTGAAGTTTGGTTCCTTCAGCGTTTGTTGAATTTGCTAATGCTGCAGACTGATATACATTGTTTACATTCTTAACTAAATTGTTAAGCTTTGTAGGATCAAGCGGTTCCCCGTCATTAAATACCACTGGGATAAATTCATTTGTTGCCATTATAGACTATCTCCTAATTCATGCATGTTTGCTTCATCATCACTTACTTCAACTACCATAGATCTGTCTAGACCGTACTTATCAAATACGTCTGGACTCACTATGTGCCTGCGCTTATTCTGTGATATCAAATACAGTTTACCATCTGCTATATTTTTAATCAAGGTGCCGTCACGAAAACCCAGCTTTCCAGCCAGCTTGATTGAGGACACAGCATTTTCGGTTGCATGCACAGTAGGAAAAGACCATGAGGCCTCTGCTCTTTCTGAGATCAGCTTAAAACGCTTACCATCTTTAATCCAATACGTAGCCTTATCAGTTTTAACTGCTAGGCCCGTAGGAAAATTAGTTGGTGAGGTTATCAAGATGTTCTGAGTAGGCTTCTGCCGCTTCAAACTTCGCATCTTTTTCTTCCATAACCTTAGTTAGCTCTGCACGTAAAAATGCAATTTGTGTCTCATAGTTTGAGACAATTTCGCCAATGCGTTGCTGTAATGCGGTAATAATCAGTTCCGCTTTGTCTGCCATTTTTATCCTGTCTATTAAACTAGATCTTCACGTTCTGCGAGCAGAGCCGTTTTCTTAGAAGTAGCGTTTGCTATTCTATCATTAATATTTGCAATTAGTGATGAGTCTGGAGTTGATACAGCTTGAGCCTCTATTAGGTCTAGCTCTGATCCATAAATAGCATACTCTACAGACTTAATGTGCTGATCCAGGATGCTTAACTTTTCTTCATTTGTTAATGTTAGTGTCATTTTTTTCCTCCTTTCCAATTATACCATTTAACATCATTGTGTCAAGGTATTTCTTAAAACATTTAAAGCCTCTAGCCTTAAAGCATATGTGTTTAAAATGGACTCTCTAGATGGCTTTTCAGGCTCATCCCATTCTGGGTTAGACTGAATAGCGCTCTGTAAAAAATCTATTTGAACTTGTATTGCCTCTATTCTTTTATCTATTGAATCTATTTTATCATTTATATCTATCATATTATGTCCATGCACTTTCTCCACTTATCGATCCGCCGCTGTTTGATGCGGTTACATAAAGTTTACCCCAGATCTGTGTTCCACCGCTATAGCTCATACTAGTACCAGAACCGCTGCTTCTAAATGTCATTCCAGTACCAGAACTGTCTGACGCAGTATAGAATGACCATGAGTAAGAAGTTGCTCCTGAAGCTGACCAGGATCCGCTCCATGATGGACCAGAAGAATAACTTAAATTAATAGACAGGCCAGTTGGAGGATTTACAACTACAACTGGGTTTGTTCTTGTTCCAGTTACTCCACCAGACCAAGGTGAGGCACCTGTTGAATTTCTTGCCCTTACATAATAAGTTCTAGATGAACCTTGCGATATGGTGGTATCAAAATAGTAAGTGGCGCTTCCTGGATAAAAATCTGGTGGGCTTGAATCCGAAGGTGTCCCTCCCCACCAAATTTCATAAGTTGTAGCATATGAAGAAGCGTTCCAGCTAAGATATACGTCTGTACTTCTATTTGTAGTTGCTGTTAAGCCTGTTGGTGTTGATGGTAAAGGAATTGAAACAGTTCTTGTTCCAGTAACACCATTTGTTGCTGGGTACCAGGCTGAAACTCCGTAAGCATTTCTTCCTCTAACCCAATACCATCGTGTTGCACCACCACTAATTGTTGTATCTAAGTACGGTGATGAAACTCCAGTAAAGTCTGGAGTTGCTGCTGATGAAGGAGTTGATGATTGTGATGTATTCCAAAATATATCGTAACTGTCTGCTCCGCTAGATCCGCTAAATGTTAAGTTAACACCATCTGATCTTGTAGTGGTTGCGCTTAAAGATGTTGGTGTCCCAGGCAAAGCTACGGACCATCTTGCATACATTGTTATTGTTGATGGGACAAGCCATGAAGTTCCACCAGAAATTGGCCCATAAACATAATCCCCAGTAGGTCTATCATACCATCCATTAAAAATGTATCCAGATCTTGTTGGAGTAGGAGTTGTTACATAGCCATTTGAATCTGTTGTTGATGAGCTTGGAGAAACAGAACCTCCATTAGCATTCCATGTTACGGTAAACTGTTGACGATTAGTTGTTACTGTAGCTCTTAAGCTCCATGCACTCTTTATACCACCGCTACTAACAGATCTAACCCACCAATAATATGTTGTATTTGCAGCATATGATTCATAAGGGGTGGTAAAAGATGTTCCAGTTATACTGCCATCTGAACCGTAGTCTCCTGCAAAACCTGCGTCTGGCGTATTGCCAGTTCCGTTATAATAAAGCTCGTAGTATGAAGCGTTTGATGCAGAATTCCAAGATAAACTTATTTTTTGATTTGCACCGTTACCAACTCCAGACCCAGATAAACCAGTCGGTACATCTGGAGTGATAAGTAGTCTAGTTCCAGTTATACCATTTGATCCATAATTTGGATACCAGTTAGATGTGTATGAGCCATTTGCTGTAGAACTATTTCTAGAACGGACACGATAGTATCTAGTATTTCCTGCTCCAATTGTTGTGTCAAGGTAGGAGTTGGTAGTAATTTCATTTAGCTGACCAAAGTCTGCGTAGCTAGATTGATTTACTGGTCCGCCGCCCTGTATGCTCTGCCAATAAATTTCATAATAATTTGCCCCAACATTTTGCCACTCAAGGTACACTCCGTCGCCTCTATTGGTAGTTGCGGTTAAATAAGAAGGAGCACTTGGAACGGATACAGCTTCTACAGTAGCAACATTCACCGTATAATAAGGCATTGTAATTACAGTTGGATAATATGTTCCACCACTAGAATACGTATGGGATGTGCTGAAAGTATTGTTATATCCACTATAAAAATATTGCCAACCGCTATCGCCTGTTCCATCTCCCCAGTCAATTTTATATGCTACTGGGTATGCCCTGTAGCCACTCAGATTTGGAAACGGAGTTGTTGTTCCTGTAAATGTAACTGATAATGGTGTTCCACCTCCAGAAGGGCTAGCTGATATTGATAGATTTGAAGCTGGAGATACATTGTATGAATTATAATTAAGTCCAGGCCAAGCGTACGTTCTTACACCATTTGTAACTGCACTAATTTCAACTTCAAGTGCCCATTTTGGATACTGTGCTCCAAAAACTGAATCTGTGTATGTTACTGGAGGAAACAGGGTTTCATCTACGTAAAAATAATCAGTTAGCGTTGCGGAGTTTGAGCTAGTCGATGTTATGTCAGTGATATAGCTACTTCCATCATCTCCTCCAGTATTTGAATATGTTTTCCACATTCCAGAACTTCCAGATGCTCCAGTAATTGGATTATAATAAGTATTAGTTGATGCCTGATTATTATATATTCTATACCTAACACGATAACTTGTAGATGCATTGACGCCCATAACATTTACAACATGTTTAAAAGATTCTGATACTGGAAGATTATCTCTTCTATCTAATGCTGAATTATCTTGAGAATCATATATCACTGGGTTTCCAAATGCCGCCTGGGTTCCAGATGAACGATAGTATGACTGAGTTACATTATAATGATCAGTATATGAGTTTACCAAAACAAGCTGTGCGACTATATACTTACCAGCAGTAAGCTCTCCAGTTTTTGTATAAATATCAAATGCGGTGTAGGTTGTACCAGTTCCATTGTAATCGCTATAGCTACCACTTCTCGTTGTAGAGTTGTTTTCTATATCTTGTAAATATGTTTTTTGTAATTCAGTTCCACCAGGAGAAGTTGTTGTATTTTCCCACCATACAACATAAGATCTAGATAGGTCTGCTGCTTTATACCAGGAATCATTTACTGTTATATCAAATGTAAATATAGAAAAATATGGCAGACTTGTATAATCTTCTGCTAATGTGTAGGTGCTTGCAGTAGGAATATCTCTAATTATTTTAATTGGTGGAGAGTATGCTACAGTATCTCCCCAAATATTTGATGCAGTTAGCTGATAAAATAACCACCATCCATCGGCCATATATCTTTTATATCCAACGTTTGATTCAGAGTTATTTGTTAAATCGTAAATATCGGTTGTTTCAAGCTGGTACCTAGTTGTAGTTCCTGTATCATCTGAGGCAATGTACATCTTTCTACCAGTAATTGTTATTGGAGTTGCCCCAGTAAAAGATCCATCGTTACCATAAAGTTTCGTATTAATATATTCTGGACTCACGGCAACTGGGCCATTATAGCCAGTAATTCTTATATTGATTGGATCTGTAGAGCTAACCGCTGGAGTATCTCCAGGCCAAATTTGTTGCCAGCCTGTTGAAAGCTTTGCAAATACTGCTTTTGCGGGAGACCAGGTGGATGTGCCAGTTTTTAGCCAAACCTTTTTTAAAGTTGACCATGTGCTGGTTGCAGTTTTCAGCTTTATTGGCATCGCTATCCTAGTATGTCATAAATATGTCACCAACATTACCTGTTGTAGATGCTGGGTTGTTCGTTGTTTGCTTGATATAAATATTTCTAATATATGCACCACTTGACCCATTTGGATAAGTAAGTGGAGCTCCGTATCTAAGTCTCATTCTAGCATCAACTGTTATATAAGGTCCAGTATGAGCTTGAACAATTGCAGAACTTCCTTGGCTTCCTAAGTATAAACCATTAGTAAAATTAAGGGAAGAACTTGATGCGCTAAATGCTGCAGATTTTGAACCACCCGCCCAAATTTCTGTATAGCTAGAACCTTTCATTAACAAATAATTATTTGAAGATATTTCTCCGCCAGCCATTGTAATTGTTGGAGTTACGTTTCCTCCTCCAGAAGATGTTAAGGTTCCTCCATCATTTTGATCAGAGCCTCCATCAATTGCTGAGTCATTTACTCCAGTTACTCCACCTGATGCAACTGTTCCTGTAACGGTAATTTGAGACCCAACTACTTTAGTTCCACTAATGGTTCCTCCAGAAATAACTCCAGTTTCACCATTTAAAGTAATTTGATCAGTTCCAGTAGCTGTAGAAACTATTGATGCTGAGCTAATTGTCCAGCCTTTACTTAAGGTAGATCCAGAATATGTTCCAAATCCTCCAGATGAGGCACGGATAACACCTTGAATAGTGGCCGAAGTAGCAGTCAATGCACCAGCGGTTGTTACTTGAAATTCTCCGCCAGAACCAGCTGTAATAGACCCATCTGAATTTAAAGACGTTTGATTCTTATAAATGCTAGTAGAGTTAATTGTCCATCCGCCAATTGTTCCAGCATTAGTTATAATTCCATTTATAGTATCAAGCTGGAATAGCTTGCCGCTTGAGTTTGTTCCCTGAATACCAAATTCATTTATGTATGATCCAGAAGTATCTGTCAGGCGACCAACTTCAAATTTATTTCCGCCAGCATAAACTCTTAGCTGACCATTTACACTTGAGCTTCCAACATCAATTGCTCCAGTAAATCTACCAGCATTTGCATAAACTGTTCCTGTTACAGTTAAATTTGCACCATCCCACACAAGCTTATCTGAAGTTCCGCCTACTGATAATCTAGCAGCACTTGATTCGTTTGTATTTCCTTGAACGTACCAATAGTTATCTGGTGCAATGTAAAGTCCTTTTTGAGAATTGCTTCCGCCAATTCCGTAACCAAGCTTCATGTCCCCCGCTGTAATTGCTACATCTGCTACCAGAGATGTACTAACTGGTACGACTATATTTGAATATGTCTGCCATTCTGTTTCATTGGTATTTCCATAAATATCAAAGGTGCTTACTGCAATTTCATATGTCTGGCCACCCTTTAATCCATATAAATAAGTAGAAGTTTTTGCTTTTCCTGGAACTGACATATATGTGTACGGGCCAGTAGATCCAGCAATTCTAAATCTAATTCTATATCCAGCAGTATCTGTATCTGCATTTTCTGTCCAGGTAAAAAGAACTTTTTTATCAAATGTAAACAATCCATTTGAATCATCACTGACGGTTGCTGTTCCCAAAGTAAATGTATTAGTTGGCGGAGTATCGTCATAAGATACTGGGTCATATGCAGATACGGTTCTAACATTAGAATATGAACTAAAACAGTCTGCTTGAGATGCATGTCTTATTTTAACGTAATTTGCGGAAAGTGTAGACACTTTAATTGTTGCTGGACCCAATCCAGAATATTCTTTAGTATATGTCCCACCTGAAGAATCTGATATATATACCTCTGTATAATCATATGTTGGATAAAGAGTAGCATTTGCTGTCCAAGCAATTGTAAACCCATTAGCAATTGGGGTCAGTGTCCAGTCTGTGTCGCTAATTGTTGAACCACACAACGTATCTGAATATGGTGCTATTGCAAATGCAGATCCAGATGTTGTATTGTCAATATACGTAGTTTTAAGAACACCGCTTAATGTAGTCTTAAATACACCACCAAAATTAGCCATATTGTCTTGCTTACTAAGAACAAATGTCTGCTGAGTTTTAGACTTGTCGATTGCAACAGACCAAGACATGGTTGTTGATCCCGCTGTTAAATAAATTTGAAATGCTGTTGCTAATGGCTGAGAGTCCCATGTTACCTTTAAACTTGTTCCTTCCCATACCGCAACAATATTTGTTGCCTCTGGTCTGGCAATTTCTGGAGTATTAAGTATTTTAGATACAGACCATTCTCCAACAGTCTTATCTGCAAACTGCCATCTAAATTGAATTGGATACGCTGTTGATGGATCAAGATCTGGGATGACAACATCGAACGTATCGCTGCCCGCAGCGCCTACGCTATAATCATCTAGATCTTCATATGCCATATTAGAATCCTAGGTCCAATCTGTACTCTACGTCTACTTGCCTTCCCGCCAATTTAACTAACGGTGTTGATAGAATTGAACGACTAATTAATCCAAAGTCTGGGTTAAATGTATCTTCATCATTAATTCTTAGTGCGTCAAGGCCTACGGATGTTGATTGACCAGATACTGGAGTAATGAGTATACCAATTTGGTTTATATTAGACGAATCTACATTGGCTGTGCTGGCATTTGAAAAAAGATTATCTAAGCTAATATCTGTAGACAACTTATATCCAGTTCCAGTTTCTGGCGTAATCGTAAGTGAATAGTAGTCTAGCGCAGAGCTGTAGAACTTAATAGTAATACTTGCTAAGTTAGCATCATTCTTTATATAAGCAAGTCTTAGTGTGTCATTTATGCTATAACCAGAAAGATCTATAGACTGTACTGTGTTCTTGTATTCTTTTGCAGAGGTTCCATCTGAAGACATATTCAAAAGATATTGTCCTACACGCACACCATCTGATGTGATAAGTGGAGTGTTTGTCCAGTCTAGTTGATTATCAAAGTCTCCTATAAACTTGCTATCGTATGAGCTTAGTGACTGCTTGAATTCTGGGTAAATTCCAACCTCTGTAATATATCCTGCCACATCTTGAGGAATTGTTGCCTTATATACAACAGCATATGTTGTTGTATCATTAGCCGTCTGGATATCTGTGCTTCCAAAAAGTACTGGGGCTCTATAAAATTCAAAGCCTAGGCGTGTATCTGTATCTGCTGCAGCTGTTGAATCAATTCCAAATGCCATGGACTTTGAGGTAAAAGAATCTCTTCCTGCCAGGAAACTAGTTAAGAATCTCTTGCCGTACTTTGTTATAACGTTTGAAGAACGGTATATCTCTTTACCGTCCTGATAATATATATATGTCCCTTTTAGCATCATTCTCCTTAAATTGGTACCGAGTATCCAGAATAGTATGTTTTGCCATCTGTTGCAACTACAACTGTTCTTACACGTAGCCATCTTTCAGAAGACGTTGCTGCCGTATCTCCTTGAGCTGAACTTACACGGTAATCTTTATAAATTCCGCTGTTTCCAACCTGAAGGTTGCCATCTGCAGTATATGATTTGGTGCCAGAACTAATTTTAGTGCTAGTTACGCTTGAGCTTGATCTAATTTCCCACTCATAAGAAACTGAAGAGTATGAGCCTAATCCCTTGGCGTTATCCCAGCCCCACGCAATTGCAGTGCCAGATCTATCAAACTTAACACTTGGCACTGATGGAGAAGGCATTATAAAACCAGAAGGAGTTGCAGTTGCTGTAGCAGAAGCCTGGCCTTTTGGCTCATTTCTTGCGTCTACCCCAATAACATTAGATTTGTTTTTACTAGAGTTTCTAATTTTAATTATAGCTTTAATTCTTATTGAATTAAATGTATCATAGTATTGCTGGTATGTTATATTCTCAATATCTGTCAACTGAGGGATATCATTTATAGCTACTGGTAAATTTGGGTCTGCTTGAGCTGACCCTCCGCTACCTGCTGATCCGCCTAAAGAAAATGGTGAGGCTAGGCTGGCTGTCTTGCCACCTTCTACATCCAATGCAATATTTCTTCTTACGAAAACATAATCTGGAGAATCGGATGGCAAGACAATAGGAGGACCAACAACAATGCTTTTGCTGTCTACTCTATTCTCGTCTTGTCTCATTTTATTATTATATCATTTAGTCGACTACAAGGATCGACATGTGATCTCCGTATCTAAGCCTTGATTAAAGTTATGTCTGACGTTTGTTACTATAAATTTCTGCGTTCCGTCCAGGCCTTGATAAGTATATTTAACAGATACAATATCTCCTACTGCAATAAATGGATTTCCAAATACTGATAAATTAATTAACTTGCCTTTATTAACAATATTATTTTTAATCCACTTTCCTAAAGCTTCTACGTCAGACAGGTTTTGTAGCCATGAAGATTCAAATACAACAGGCTCTTGATTTATATAGTCTGAAAGCATATCTGTTTTATATTCAAGTGTGCCAGAGGGAGCGATAGTGTCCCCATAAAGATAAAATGTTGCTGATCCCTGATCATTTAATGGAGTTAGAGCCGAGCTATTGTTTAGCACAAATGCCTCCCCGCCAAAATTACTTAGCTTAGAGCCAAGGATCTTGACGGACTTATTGAGTCCTGTTGAAAATTTAATTGGATAAGCTGGAGCACTCTTATATCTAAGAGATACCTTTCTAATCTCTCTTACGGAAGTTCCAAACTCATCTAGGGCACTTGGCTTAGCCTGATTATCCTGCTCAACAGATGAATTGTATAGCATATCTCCAAAACCTGTATTTAGATAATCATTTGAGAAGGATCCCTGATACATATTCTTTACAAACTCTGAATCGTTATACGCTTTTTCAGTTATATCTGTACCATATACATAATCAAATATGGCCTCCCCATATTTGCAGACAAGGGCTATAGTCTTGGTTGGCTTAATTATTTGATTAACAATATCTTTTCCGTTTTCGTCTTCTGTCAGCCCCGTGCTATCTGTAGCGGTAATCATAAAGCCATTTATGTAAGCATTAATTTTTACTGTAGTCATGCTTACCTGCACTTTTACATCTACATCATAGGATCTTCCGCCATAAACTCCATTTAAAGTTGTTACCGTGCTTTTTTGTGTATCATTTAATACACGAATATCTCCGCCCTTTACCTTGCAAATTCTTACTTCTTTTTTATTAGCAGCTCCAGCCGTCTCTGTGCTGTCAATAAGAATATAATATCCGTCATTGCCTTGGCCATCAACAAAGAAGCCAAATCCTGCTGACTGCTTAGTTCTATCAATAATTGAATCTAAAAATAACTTTGTACCAAAGGCGTAGTACTTTGTAGAGTATGTGCTGATTGCTTCTTGTATATACGATGGCAGTCCTGCATAAGAAGAAGAAACTGTTGGCAGTGTTATTGCATCAAATGTTCTATATGCTAGAGAATATTCCTTTGGGCTCTTTGAGCTATTTGCCATTCTTAAAAATGACTTAGCTGCAGCAGGTTTAGATGGATCTACCGCAACACCCTTATATCCAGCAACATTGTACTCTATTGGCATTGCAAATGTTCTATATACACTATTGCCAAACTTAGTGCCGTCCCAGGCCTTTACTGAAATTCCGTATCCTTGATTAGATGTAAGGCTATCTATTGTAAATGGATTCGATGTCTTTGTAACAGTTTGAGATGTGCCAGTAATCATGTTGCCAGATGCGTCTGTCTTATAGTATGTAACCGAATAATTTACTGGCTCCGTAGTCATATTAACCTTTGACACTTTTACAGTAATAGCAGTTGTAGAATCAAATGTTATCTCTGGTAGAGCACTGATATTAGTTGTAGCACCGCTTACGTATGGATCATTCTCGTAGTATGCAGCCATTATTCCCACGTCGCCTTTCTTTGAGACCAATCGGTTAATCCAGTTAATGAAGAAGCTGCATGGAATGCTGGCGTGGTTCCAAATGCGCCTCTGGTCTTTACACGGTATAGACCAGTAGGTCTAAAGTATGCAGACTCCGCAGGCTTACTTACATCAGAATATCCTGGTCTGGACAGATATCTATATTTATTAACATCCGCCGATGACTCAATCCATACATTCTGAGATGTGCTAGACCCAATTGGGGTATACTGATATTGAATTGCATCGTATTCAATTATTTCAGAATCAATCATAACATATCCAGCGTAGTTATACAATGTTGCTGATGGGCTATATTGATCTAAAGTTTCTATGTCGATAGCCAGGATTGTATTCTCTGGTGAAGTATCTGCTGCAATGTTTGATCTTAATCCGCCTGCGCTTAAGTATGAAACTTCATCTGTCCAAAGGTCGCCTGAGTTTCCAGCATAATTAGATGTCAGTTGGCTTTCCCATAGTATTTTTACTTGGTTTGCAGAAGGAATTTCCTGCTTAGAAAATTGAATTATATTAGGAAGCGTTGTGCCATCTGCATCATACGTAAACGACCAATCTATATTAGATTTATTATATATATAATCACGGCTTGCAAACTGCAGGATGTTATTCTCATCGAAGAAGGCATTCATCTGGATGTCTCTACAGAGCTCCTGTAAGGCCTGCCAGACCGTCTTAGAGCCATTTGTCCACCAGTAGTTGACTACAGGTATGGACTTGTCTCCTGTTGCGGTTCTAATCTCATAATTCGTAAATCCTACCGAATCTAATAGTCTTCTAATAATACTTGTTACAGGATATGATTCGCAAACAATGTCTGGAGCTACTATCTCCATTAGGTACTTTGCTCCGTCTAGGGCATTAAGGGAAACTTCACCATTTTCTGCGATTGACCATGAATCGATATAATAAGATCCTTGAGGAACCTTATCGTACAATGAGCCTGCTGAACCATATGTTCCAGCAGAATGGTATACGGCAAAGTAAGGCTTAAGCTCTGCATTCTTTACCATGTAGTTCTTGCTTGTATCAATTGCTAATGTTCTATTATAGGATAAATACTCTAGGGCAGACTGGTTATATTTAACTAGTTCTAAGTTAATATTATTTGCAGTAATCTTTCCAACTGGAAGAATGTCCTCTGAGCTCGCAGATGATTCTTTTGCTATATCTATAGATACTATGTCCTGGGTTATATCCTTAATCCATCTGGCTGAAACCTCTATTACTCCTACAACCTTTCCGCCGCCTGGATTTGTTGCCTGAAGTCTAATTGATTTAATTAATTTTGGAGTAGCATATGATGTAGGCTCTGTTGCTGACCAAGCTGTGCCATTCCAATACAGGGTAATCTGACCAGAAGCATCAACTGCAGTTGGCCCGACAGTCGCTGTTGTTGAGTCTGAATAAGTAATGGTCATAGTGTAGTTGCTTGGCAATGCATGTGTCTTTTCAAATCTTGCGATTATCTTATTTGATACTGCTGGAGATGTAGCAGCAGAAAGAGTTGCTGTGCCAGATTGCTCTCTTGCCCATGCTCCAGTTGCAGAGTTTGCTACAGTAAATGATGTTGGGCTTGGCACTGAAGCGATTACAGCGGAAGTCAAATTAAATGATGAAGTTGATAGACCAGTTACTGTAACTGTCTGACCAGAAGTAAAACCATGATTATTTGATGTGATATATGTTACAAGCGCACCAGAGCTTGAAGCTTCCTTGATTGTTGCTGATGTAACTGAATATGTTACTGTTAGATCAGCATTCTGATTTATTGGAGTAACCCAGTACTTATAAGAAGTAGTTACTCCAGGATAATAAAGTCTTGGGTATAAAGTTGTTACGCCTGACTCATATCCATCTGTTTGAGGAGAAGTGGCTCTTGGATATACAAGTGTGCGTGGTGAATAGAAGCTATTTGCTGGAGTATCTGTCTGAGCTGTAGTCCAAATTAAATACTTTACTCCAGAATATAGTGGACGGAATGGCTTGATAATAGAGTCGATTGGGAATAGCTTTTTGTATGTATTAACCTTGCCGTTCTCAGACTTAGCATAATATTGATCCATTGTTGATGGATAGCTGACAACAATATTGTCTAGCATAGAGTTCATATTATATTCAATGGTGCATCCGACATTAACCTTAATTGAAGATTGCTCTTTAAATAGGTTTTGAACTGTTGTATTATTTGATGATGGAACTGAGGTAATCATTAGACCTCTTCCATTGCGATAGATACATTCCAGAATTCTTGAGCTGGATTGCCTACGGCATCTTTAACATTTCGTTTTACTATTTCAAAACTGCATGAGGTAAATGATACTGTGAATATCTCTTCTCTGTCTGCAAACGGTGATGTTTGATTCTTGCCATATACTACCTTAAGCTTAAAAACTCCCTGTCCCTTACTTCCTTCAAAGTACGACTTCAGGTCTACCGCACCATATCCACTATCTAATGTCATATTTGAAAATGACGGAAGCATAGTCCATGATGTGCTAAACTCTCTTTTATCTGCAATAAAGAACTTTCTTAAAGTTCCGTTGCCCATTCTTGTTACTTTTTGAATTCTATTTTGACCAATTGATACTGGCTGTCTATTATGCTCTGATAGCTTTACCCATGTTGGAGTATCTGTAGTTGAAGTATCAATAAATAAGAGAGAGCCTACGGGTAAATATACTGTATGTGCCATTAATAAGATCCTCCCAATACAATGCTTTCTCCGACCTTTGCGCCTTCTGCACGAGCCATATTCTTAAATTCTTTCCACAACTCTCTACCATTCTTAGGCGCTTCCGCAAAATTAAGTGTAGCATTAATTGTAACATTTGATGAGCCAAATGCTGCTCCGCCTGTTTCATACTTCATCCTTCCACCAGTAGAATATGCAGGAACATCAAACTTTGTTGCTAAGCCGCCAGCAGCCATTTTATTAATCTTATCAAGATTTCCATATCCGAAGGAAGCTGCTGACTTAGCATTAATTACGTATTCCCCATTTGAAAGATATGCTGGAATAGAGTCAGATGTACCAGTGCCTGGTCCAGTTATCATTCCACCAGATGCTTGTCTAACAATATAATTAGAAGATTTAACCTTATAAGTTTCTCCATTGTAATTAAAGTATTGTCCCGCCTTTAACTGATAATCTCTTACTATAGTTTCTTTTGCTACTTGAGATAGGCCACCCTTATTTACATTTCCACCGTATTTATTATAATTAGTAGCTACATCAAGCGCAGTAGCTCTAGTTGTTGATCCTTGTACCCCAATACCCAGATAAGCATTATAAAGATCTGCAAGCGTTTTGCCTCCAGTAATTGCTCTAGCACTAGCCATTGCTGCTGTCGAATCTTGTTTTAATGCTATGTCTGCAGATCCAGCTTTATATGTAGCTACACCCTTTGGATGTGTAGACGGCATAACTCTTCCAGCCAAAGAGTTTCCGCTTGCATCGATTAGAGTTCCAGTAAATATTTTCTTTAGTTCAGTTGCTAATGCTTTGTCTGAACCCTTTGAGTCTGCAGAAATTTGTTTTGCGAGGTCTCCCAGTGGACCCCTTACCAGCTCTGTTTGATCTTGCAATGCCTTTTTATTTGTAGGATCTTTCTGCAGTATAAGGTCAATTCTTGACTGTTCTTTTATAAGTCTTTCATATTCATTTTGATATGAGTCAACCTTACTCATTCTGGTTGTAGCTGCAGCTGCATTGTTTTGAGCATTTGCTAAATTAGATGCAGCCTTATCTGACTGAGCTTGAAGCTTTTCCTTTTGTGCAAGAAGCTCCTTCTCACGCTTTGCTCTATTTTCTTCAATAGCATCGATAGCTTTTTGAGCTTCTCTTTCTCCAACCAACTGCTTAATCTTTAGCTGTGCTTGTGCCGCACCAGCCATATCTCCCGCAGCCATCTTGTCAGCATATTCTAGCTGAGCTTTTTGAATTTCAAGTGCTAGGTTTTCTTTATCTTGATTTGCTTCAAGCGCTCTCTTACGAGCTTCGGCCTCTTCGTTAATCTTATCAATCTTTTTATCGATAAGTTTAATTTCTGCCTTAATTTGTTCTTGTGTTTTTTGAGCAGCTATAGAAGCTTTCTGTCCTCCAGCAGCAATTTGTTTTTGTAGTGCGAGTATGGACTGCTGAGACTTATAGGCGATTCCGCTTCCAGATAAAGCTTTTTCTGAAGCTGTAATGGATGTATCAAGGGCTGCTTCGAATGCTGCAAGCGCCTGGGCCTGCTCGGAACTAATCTTGCTTAAATCTGTTCTTACTCCAGCAAGCAACAATCTCCACTTAGAATAAATTCCAGCAACATTGTCTGATGTATTAAGTATTGCAGCTAATTCTGGCTGTGTCTTCTTAAGCGCCTCAATCTGACCCTGAGTAATTGTTGTCTGAGATCCCTGCTTTGCATTAATTCCGTCCAGGATTTGAGACATTGCTTCTTGTTGAGTTATAAGATTGCCATTCTCATCTTTAGTTTTCATTAACTTAGCTAAATTTACATCCAAGGCTGCGGTAGCATTTGAGATAGAGTTTCCTAGATCTTCTGCGCTTAACGTATTCATGTTCTTGTTTAGCTTAACAATCATAGAGTCTGCAGCAGTTACGGCATCGATAATCTGTCTAAATCCCTTGCTAGATATAGCATTGAAAGCCATATCAGCTTTATCTGATGCAGATATAATTGAATAAATTTCATTTGTTGCATCTTGTGCAGACATTCCAGCAGCAATGAATTGAGCCTTTAAATTAGTAGCAATCTCAATAACCTTTTGCTGCCTCTGCATATCAGAGCCTTCATCAATGTTAGTAAATGTAGCAACTAGCTCTTTTTGATTTGCCTTAGCATCTTTAATATTTTCCTTGAGCTCTTTAATGCTTAGCGTTAACCCTTGAACGCCAGCTGAATTTAATGATTCATAAGCATTCTTGCCCTTTGCTCTAGCAAGATCTAGCTGATCATTTACAGATTTAATTGACTCAGAAAGGTTATTGTATTTAATGCCTGCTTCTTCTGCAGACTTTTTAGTAATACCCATTGAGTTTGTTTGCTCAATTCGGTTCTGCTCTTGCTCTTGCTTAAACTTTTTAAATATTGCTACTGTTGCAGCGATTGCTGCTGTAGCAGCTAGTAGTGGACCAATTCTAAATGCCATACCGATTGCTTTACCAGCAAGGCCTGCCATACCTCCAACACCTTTAAGTCCACCAGAAATTTTACCTAGCATTCCTGGAATACCGCTAAGCATATTTGGTGCAAGCATTGGCAATACTGATGCCATCTGCATCATCATTCCTGCCTGTCCGCCAATCATTCCTCCAGCCATCTGCATGCCCATTCCGACACCCATTCCAGCCATTGGTCCGCCAACCATTCCTCTGCCAACAAAACCCTTTTCTCTTTCTGCTGCTAAAGCAGAGCCAAATCTAATCCTTGCTGGCTGAACCTCATCTCCTTCAGCTAAATACTGTGGAACCATTCCGCCATTATTCATGTATACAGATCCGCCCATGCTTCTTCTTATTGGATTAAATCCTCTGTAAGCGCCAGGTGTGTATCTACCTCTAGGCAGTCTAGACCCAAGCTTGAATGCTCCAAGTCCAGCTTTACCTAGTCTTGCAAGGAACGGTTCTGGAGTTTTTGCATGTGCAAATGTTACTCCCTTAGACCCTTCAAGCGTTCCGACCTTAATCTTTTTGCCGTCTGAAGTAGTTAAAGTTTGGGCTAGAGCAGAAGTGCTTGCTCCAGATTTTCCAGCCTTTGATGTTGTATCTCCAGTGTGTGCCCCAACATTTTGAGAAAACTGATCCCACAAATGTTTTACTTCTGGATTGCCAGAAAGAGAACTCTGAATTGATCTAGTTGCTAAAGTGTGATAGTTATTGTTATCGTCTCCTACCATAACTCCTGCACTATTAATTTTTTGTAAATATCTATCATAAATTAAATCTGAAGTTTGCTTTGCTTCTGCCGCTGTAATAATTCCATTTTTAGCAAGCGCAGATAGGAACTGCTCGGTTGACCCTCTATTTGCAGATCCAGATGCTTTAATTGCGGCTGCTAGAATCTTGCCTGGAATTCTTCCATTTTTCATCTTAAGATTTATACTTTGTCTGCTTATTTTGCCAGCCTTCTTCTGCTCATCTGTTCCAAACTCGCTTACAATTGCTGGATCTGTTACGTCGCCAATATATAAACCAGATGTTCCCTTTAATGTATAAACTCTATTTGGGTCACCCTTAAAACCAGGAATAATTTTAGAAACTTCTTCTCCGCTTAAGCCACTAGTTTTTACTTCATACCCACCATCAACTGGACCATTAGATCCAATATTGTACATTGGACCGTCTGAACCCTTTCCATTAATTGCTTGAAGAAGAGGTAAGTTTTGTTTTGTAGCCTCTGCATTAACAACAAACTCTCCTGGAGTAAGCCATGCTGGTACTGTATCTGTTCCCATTGGTCCGCCAGGAACCTGATCTCCTCCAGCCAAGTAAACAGCTCCACCATTTGCAAATCTCTTTGGCATTGTTGTTTCTGTGCTATATCCAGCACCAAATGTCTTAACATTTAATCCACGAGCAATTCTATTTAGAAGACTTCTTGTTCTTCCAGGACGTGTTAATTCCTTCATGTTTGACTTACCAGTTGGATCAACTACTGGCTGATCTACAAGCGGGAGTTGTGTAAGGTTAATTGTTCTTCCAGTTGCTTGTGCAACTCCAGTTGCTGCCGCACCCATTGCTGCTTCAATCTCATAGTTTAATTGCGTAATCTGTGCACGAGCTTGATCAACAGTTAATTTACCAGCCTGCAGTTCGGCAACAATTTGTGCAGATGCGGCGGCTGCTTTTGATGTCAATGCAGTCATTTGTGGTAGCAAGGCCTGGTATGAATCAGATAAGCTTGATGTAATAGTGCCTGTTGCAAATACTTCACGCTTTAATGCTTCAATTTCTGCTGAAGATTGCATTGCTAGCGCACCAGTCATTGCATGCCATTTAGCTGCTTCTTCTGCAACAATTCCAGTTGATGCTCCTCTAATTGAAGTTACTCCTTCAATCTTTGGAAGGTCTCCAGACATGTACATCTGAGGATTATCTTTAATCTTATTATTTACTTTAGGTGCGCCTGGCACTACTCCAAATAGGGTCTGTGAAAGTCTTTGCTGCTCAGTCATTCCAGCAACTGGATTTAAGTGAGACATTGAGCGAGTATCTTCTGGGCTAATTAGTGGGTGTTGTGGATTAACAACTCTTCCGCCAGTTCCTGCCGCCTGAACTAAATTTCCAGCCATTGTATTAATTGCTGGCGCTACAGAAATAGATCCAGTCTTTGCCTTTGCTTCAAGAATTGTGAACTCGTCAATAAGGTTTCTTAAAGCTAGCTGTAATACTCCAGCTGCCTTTGCGTCTGAATAGAATGTCTGTTCAATTAACTTACCAGCTTTTTCTGATGCTAATATTTCTGGTGTTAAATATTTCCATCCTTCTCCACCACGGAAGAATGCCTTCATGTGTCCAATGCCCTTTAGAATATATCCAAAGAAGTTAGCAAGTACACCAGTCAACATAATGAGTGGGCCAGCTACTGCTGTAAGCCCTCCGATAAATGATAAAGCCTGCTTTAGAGGCTTAGGTAAATTGTTTACAAACTTAAGCACGTTATCAACAATATTGATTAGTGCTGTATTGATTGATAAGAATTGTTCGCCAACTCCAGCTAGGTCTGCTTTTAGTCCTTCAACTGCTCTGCGATATTTACCAGAAGCTGACTCAGTTACTGCAGATAATTCTCGTCCTGCCACATTTGCTAAATCCTGTGAGCTTGCCTTCATTAAGTCTAATACCTGTAAAGTCTGGCTGCCCTGCTTACCTAGGTTCTCAAATAATGCATTTAGTCTTGCAAATTGGAACTTACCAAATAATTGTTCAATTGCCTGTTGCTTCTGTAGAGGATCTAGGTTATCTAGTGCCCCTTGAAGCTCCATAAGAGTTCCAGTTACATTGCCAGCATTCTGCTGTACGATACCCAATAGGTCAATGCCAAATCCTTTAAACTTTGCCACAGCAACATCTGTTGGGTTAATTAAAGATGCTAATGCTGACTTGAGTGCGTTTGCTCCTTCTGAAGCATTAATTCCGCCTTCTTTCATTGCTGTAAGATAAAGTGCTAAATCTTTTACACTTCCGCCAAGACCCTGGATCACAGGACCAGCTTTTGGAATTGCTTCCACTAAGTCGTTTAGGGTTGTAGATGTCTGGTTTTCAACTGCGTTAAGGAAGTTAATTGATTCAGACAGCTGCTCTGTATTTTGCTTAAATGCTGTTTGAATTGCGAGTGTTGCCTTCATAGCATCTTGGCGATCAACTTCTCCAAGTACTGCAAGTCTACTGGTTTCTTTTACTGAGGCAAGCAGTTCGTTGCCTTGCTTTCCAGTTGCTGCAATATCCGCAGCCAACGCAATTGTATCTTTAAATGATACGCCATATGCCTTAGAAAGCTCTTTAGATGTAGCAATTACATCATCTCTGACTTTACCTAATTGCTGTGCAGATGTTCCAGCCACATCTCCGTAAACCTTAGTTAATCTTACAAGCTCTGCATCTGCCTGTCTAAATGCATCTGCTGCTGCTTTACCAAATGCTGCAAGTGGCACTGTGAGACCTACTGTTAACTGACGACCAGCCCACTGAGTATTCTTACCCCAGTTAATAAGTTGTCCAGCACCTTCCTGGATTACCTTATTCATGATCTGAAGTTCTTGTCTTGCTATTGCAGACTTATTCTTTATCTCATCCAGCCCTCTTGGAACATGGACGTTAAATTGCATTAGCCCTTGTGCATTTTTACCAAGTGGCTGAAGTATTGCGTTTTGTAGTGCTACCTGCTGCTTAGCAAGGTCTCTAATTAATCCGCCTGAAGTTCTTGTGTGAGTTTGAAGAGTTTGGAAATACTGATTTAGCTTTAACTTTCCGCCATCTAAGTTCTTTCCAAACTTCTCAACGTCTGATTGTAAACTGACAAAGTGTGTGGAGAATTGACCAGTGCTTCGTAATGTGTCCGAAAAGGACTTATTCATTACAGAAATTTGATTTGCCAACATCTTGTTAGAGTTGGCTATTTGCTCCTGGAGTTTAGAGAGTGAGGCTGTAACCTTATGCACATCGGCAATAAGATTTGAAAAGTCGGCATTAGCGACTATATTCGTGACTATATTTTCGTCAGCCATTTACTAGTTACTCCCTAGAGTATCCCAATCCTGCTCCGATACCGAATCCTGCTTCTGCTGCAAATGAACCTTGCAAAGAAACAACATCGTTTGCTGATGCACTAATTCCTAGTGCTCTTGCTCTGATATCATCGAAGGTTGGACCCTCGCTTTTTTCTTTTTCTTCTCCATCTAAGTCAATACCTTGAAGTGATGCTAGGAACTTTCGTTTCTCTTGCTCCTTCTTTTGTATTGCCTTAAAAGTATTTATTAACTCTGGCATTGATAACTGCTCTTCTAGCTCTTCGTAATTTCTCCAATGACCTAGAAGAAACAGCTCTCCCTCTAATGCGGCAAGGTCTAGTTCTGACCAGCCAGAACCGCCGCCGCTAGAAGGTTTGGGTCGTCCATCTTAATCCCACCGCAAACTTCAAGAATGCGATTGATTGTGGGTACGTCCAGAGCATCTTCTAATGCATCTCTATCTTTTACTAGTTCAGGTAACTGTCTCTCAAGTGCAACTGCACATGCGTCAATTAACACTGTAAGTGTTTCATCTTCTGTTTTTGAGTCTGCGGTTTTTTGAATTGCCGCCATAAACTTTCTTAGCTCTTTAATTGTAAGGGGCTTGAGCTTTGCCTTGTCCCCGTTTTGTAGTTCAATTTCTTCTACGTCGTATACTGTAGTTGCCAATTTATCCTCCTAGGATCGTCTAAATCATTATACTAAAATACTATTACTAATACAAGCAGAAAACCCCCAAATTAATGGGGGTCTCTGGTTATAATAATATTAAATTATTATGCAGTGACTGTAAGGATACGGTCAATGATCTTTCCATATTCCTGGCCAGCGTATGCTGTATTTCCATCTGGAAGCAGACGGAAAGTTACTGGGAATGTGGTTGCTGAGTTACGAGCTAGAGAGAACTGTGATTGCTGTACTGAAAGCACACGACGTGCATAGTATACACGCTCTGCTGAAACGATCTTGTCGTTTGAGCCTGATGGTGCCTGTCCTACTGCAATAAGTTGACGCTCTGTTGGAGCAACTCCAAGAGCACCAGCTGCAAGACCAAGGGTCTTTGTACCTGATGTTGTTGGTGATGACTGTGAGTAAGCTGTATTTGTTGTCAATGTATTTGTCGCTGAGATTGGATCAGATGAAGTATCTGTTCCGCCCTGACCGAATACAACGAGAACATTCTCAAGAGTACCTTCTGACATTTCTGTTGCGATCATAACTTCCATAGCAGACTTGAACAGCTTAGCTGTATCAAGAAGCTGATCTACTGTTACTGAATCGTAAGTTGGGTTGTATGTAATCTGGAGACCGTTGTTGGTGTAACCAACGTTGCGGAACTTATCAGATGTATCTGCATTCAAAGTTGTGGTATATGATGTACCTGTTGAGAATGCAACACCTGTTGAAGCGCCTGGTTCCATATTTTCTACATAACCTGACTGTGTAGAATCCTTCTCTGAAAGGAACAATGGTGATGCTCCAACGAGAATATTCTTGGCATTATTAAATGTTGCCACTTTAACCTCCTATTTTATAGAAATAACTATTAAATTTTTTTAAAACTTTTGTTGGTTGGCTAGACCCTTTCCTCTATGTCCAATTTTAGGCCATTTGAGGTCATAAGGCAAATCTAGAGGAATCGACCATTCACATCAGCCATTCTGGAGTATTTGACCTCTAGAATTACATCGGCTGAAAAGAACCCCTGAATCTCCTCTGATGGAGATGTTGGAGAAATATCTGCTACAAAAATGCTGTGGAATTTAAATTTATTTGATAGCCCTGACCATCTATTTACATCTCTGGCAGACTCGTCCATTCTCCTGAATTGATCAATCATAAAGTTTCTTAGAGCATTTATCTCTGATACGTCTGTTGAATAAATTGTAAATAAGACCTGCTCACAGCATATAGCCCAAAGATCTTCATAGGACATACCTATCTTGTCATAGACTATGTGGGTTTTCCCGCTTAAAAATTGATTTAGCTCTGCTGCTTGTTGTACTGGAATAATAGGTACTATTTCTAAACCTACGTTATCGCTATAATAATCAGTATCTACAAATAGTCCTGCCGACTTTAATTCTTCCCACAGGAATTTACGTAGCTCTAACATAGCATCTAATTTATAGTTTGCTGTCATAGTGCACCTCCAA
>Ga0222712_10001697_pt1 | contig 26550 bp, 43 predicted proteins | sample C33_657DmetaG_FD_165043 | JGI IMG/M metagenome (GOLD analysis project Ga0222712, IMG submission 165043) | Estuarine water microbial communities from San Francisco Bay, California, United States - C33_657D | ecosystem: Environmental > Aquatic > Marine > Unclassified | place: USA: California... | reverse complement strand
CTGCCAATAAGACATATCGGTATGCAATTATTGGTTGATTTTCATAATTTATGTATAATGGATTCCGTGGATGACCCATCTTGGAATCCGAACTTTTAGGAGTAAAGATGGCAACTACTACCACATCTACTGTCGCACCAGAAATAGCACCATACCTGACGTATGGTCTGCAACAGGCATCAGGTCTGTACCAAAAGGGTGGCCCACAATACTACACAGGCGAAACCTTTGTAGCACCCTCGCAAACTACACAAGCTGGCGTTCAAGCCTTAGAGACTCGTGCTTTGGCAGGTAGTCCTTTAACTGGTCTTGCTCAACAACAGTTACAGGGTACTTTGGGCGGTGCTTATCTGGGTGGTAATCCATTCTTTCAAGGTGCATTTGCCCCTGCTGCTCAAGCGGCTCAGTCTCAGTTCCAGAACACAATGGGCGACATTAGTTCCAAAGCAAGCCTAGCAGGTCGTTATGGCTCTGGTGCTATGGGTAACCTACAAGATAGGGCTTCTGGTCAGTATGCACAAGCATTAACTAACACAGCAGGTCAACTGGCTTATCAGAACTACGAGCAAGAACGAGCAAGACAGCAAGCAGCTATTGGTGCTGCGCCAGCATTGGCTCAAGCTGATTACCAAGACATTAACCAGTTGTTGCAAGCTGGTCAGTTGCGTGAAGGTTACCAAGGTCAACAGTTGGGTGCTGATATTCAGCGTTTTAACTTCTTGCAAAACCAACCACAACAGAACTTACAAAACTATATGTCATTGGTATATGGCAACCCACTAGGACGAGTTGGACAGACTACTGCGTCTGGTGCGGCTGATACTTCTGCGTTCCAGAAGTTGCTAGGTACTGCTGCTGTTGGCGCAGGTGTTTACAAGAATCTAGGCTCTCCTAACCTGAGTTACATCAATCCATTTAGTTCAAGTTTCCTTGGTGGTGCATTTAATTCACAACCCTCATTTGGTTACACAAACCCTGACCCTAACCTGTTCATGGGGCCTTAAGGAATAAAACATGGCTGGACTATTAGACATTTTCGGTACAGGCGGTGCAGACACAATGGGTCTGCTTGGTATGTCACCTGCTGACATTCAGCGTAATCGTGAAGATGCACAAGCACAAGCCTTGTATGCCCTAGCAGGGCGTTTATTCCAAGGTGGAAACACAGGTCAATCTATCGTTGAGGGATTGCAACAAGGTCAGAAAGCATATCGTGGCGGTATGCAAGAGACATTGCAAAGCCAGTTACAGAATGTCCAGTTGGCTGACATGATTCGTAAGCGTAAGTTAGAGCAACAAGCATTAGCTGAACAACAACGAATTCAAGGTGTTATCCAAGGTGCTGTAACCAAGCCTCAAGAGATGTATGGTGAGGACATGATGGGTCAGCGAGTAGGCGAAGGCATGACTGCTGGTGGCTTTGATTTGCAAAAAGCAATGCCTCAATTGATGGCTTCACCAGAAGGACGTAAAGCCTTGACTGAGTTGATTGCATCTAATAAAGCAATGAGTGGTGAACTTACTACATTACCAGAAGGTGCTAATCTTGTTCGTGTTAGCCCAACTGGAGATGTTAAAACTGTTGCTAGTGGCGCACCAAAAAAAGAAAAAGTAGATATTGCTGGAGATGTAAAAGAAGCAAGACAAGTTCTTGGAATCTTGACTCCAGTTGATGAAATGACTCAGACTGAAAGAGCCTTAGTTCGTGCTTACATTGACAGAAAAGATGCAGGTAAAGCACCTAAAGTTTCTGTAGATTTGAAAGACCCAACTGCTGTAGCAATGGCTGGTCTTAAAATGCAGGGTGATATTAGGCAAGATTTAAAAGGGCCTAAAGACACAGCTACTGCTTACCAAACAATGTATAACGCTGCCACAAACCCGACTCAAAAGGGTGATACAACAATGCTTTATACATTCTTTAAAGTTCTTGACCCACAGTCAACTGTGCGTGAAGGTGAGATTGAGATGATTAAACAATCTCGTTCTATCCCTGAGAAGTTTAAAGGTATGGCTTTGAAGTTGGCAAGTGGTCAAACATTGCTAGAAAGCGAAAGAGCAGACTTGTTAAATCAAGCATATCAATATGTATCTAATCAGCAAAGAGGCGTTACAGAAACAATTGATATGTATAAGGACTATGCCAAGGCGTTTGGTTTAAATCCAGAGAAAGCTGTTCCAAATCCATTTGCAGATATTAAGAAGCCTCCATCAAAAACTGTGATGATAAATAAAAAACAAACAGTTGCAAAACTTGCTGATGATGGTAACTACTACATTCAATCTGGAACAAATACGGATGGAACACCTAAGTATTTTAAGGTTGACTAAACATGGCTAAATTAACACCAGTTACAGGAAACCCATTTGCAGGGCTTGAATCAGTATTGGTTCAAAAAGAAAAGTCTCAGCGCATTGAGCCAACTGAGCGTGGGCAAATGGCTGGTTACTTGCAATTGTTAAAAGATGCTGGCGCAGGTAAAGCGGTTATTGGTGCTGTTCTAAATGCAGGTTCTCCACTAGACCAAGCAAAAGCAATTGTAAAAAATCTTCCTAGTGCTGAAATCAAGTTTGATGTTGTTGCAGGGAACTATGTTCCTTACATCACATACAAAGACAAGAACTATGCTATTACAAAGCAAGGTCTAACTGGTGAAGATGTAGCTGAATTTTTAACCCCATCTATTGCTGACATTGTTTCTACTGGTGGAGTAATGGGTGCGCTTAAAGTAGGCTCACAAGTTCTTCCTCCTCCATTAAGAGCGTTAGCACAAGGTGCTTTGGCTACACCTGTAAGAAGGGCTACTGTTGCTGGAACTACATCTGGTGCAACAGACCTTTCAATGCAAAACCTTGCACAAATACTTGGTGGAGAAAAAGATACTTCTTATTTGCAAGCTGGTGCAACAACTTTGTTTGGTGGATTTGGTCAAAATATTGGCGAAAACTTAGCTAAAAAGTTTGGCAAAAAGCAAAGCATTTTAGACAATCAAGGCAAACTAAAGCCAGAAGTTGAACAGTATTTTATTGACCAAGGCTTAAACACTTCTCGTTGGACGCCTGACATTTTGATGGAGTTGGATAAGTTGCGCCAACAAGCTGGTAGGTCATTTTATGATGATGCTGTATTGTCAACATCTGTTGCAAAAGCAGAATCAAAAGCATCTGGCATACCAACAACAAAAGGTCAGCAAACTGGTGATGTAAACCAACTTGCTCGTGAATATCGCATGAGGGCTGGCGCATCTGGTGACAAAGCAGCCACTACTATGCGTGAGTTTGACTTGGCACAAGCACAAGCCATTAAAGAGGCGCAAGAGCGTTTACAGGCTCAAACTGGTAGAACTACACAACCTACATTTACCACTCGTCAGGAACAAGGTTCTGCCCTTGCTGAAGACTTGCGTAAGACAGCATCTGCAAAACTTAAAGAAGTAGATGAAGCATATAAAGAAATGAAGGATGTTCCTTTTTCTGTTATGCCAGATGACTTTAATGGATTAGCACAATACGCTACAGATTTTGCTTTAGCTGGTGACAGGATTCTTGACCCTAAGTTGTATCCTGAGATGATGGCAAATATTAAGTATTTGCGTGAACTTACAGAAAAGTTTGGTGAAGATTCTTTCTCTTTGGGGAAGACAGAGCAAGTTAGGCGTGTTCTTGCTAGAACTGCAAACTCTGCAAGCAATGACGAAAGAAAAGCTGCTGCCCTTACATCTATCAAGGCTTTTGATACTTGGTTAGATGATTTGGTTGAACAGGGTAAGTTCTTAGGTGACGAGACTGCTGTTACCAAGCTAAAAGACGCAAGGGCAAAGCGCACAGAATATGGTCAGTTATTTGAGCCATCTAATAGACTTGGTGGCGATACTGCTGGAAGGTCTATTGAGCAAATCATTAAAAATGATGATGTAACTTCACCAGAAATTGTTAACAAGATTTTTGGTAATGCTGATGTTGGTGGCAATCAAAATGCTTATAGAACAATTGACAGATTGGTAAAGGCGTATGGCGCAGACTCTCCAGAAGTGAATAGAGTTCGTGAAGCTGTGTTCTATCAAATTATCAATGGCTCTGCTGGTGACCCTGCTAATCCTTTAAAGGTTGTCCAAAGGATTGACAAAGCAACTAAAGAAGGAAGTGAAATTCTTAATTTAGTTTTTAATGGCGAAGACTTGGGTAAGTTGTTTGACTTGCGTACTCAGTTATCTAGGGTTTTGCCTCCAGACAATCCATTGTCAGCAAACTTTGCTGGTGCAGGTTCTATCAATCGTTCTGGCTCTGCTTATGAGTTATCAAGAGGATTGGGCGACTTGCTACAAAAAATATCTACTGGTGGAACATTAGCTGCTACAGGTGACCCTGTTACAGCAGGTGGTCAGTATTTATTGCAAAATGCAATGGGAACTGCTAAAGATATATTTAGGAATATGCCAGCTAAAGAAGCGGTGCGTGGTGCGACAATACCTAATGCAATGCCAAACAACTTATTGTTTCCAGCAACTAGCGCAGCAGCAGGTTCTCAATTAGTTGAACAGGTATATCCATATCTTGAAGAACTTTTATCTGGCGGTCTGCTAGGTCAATAATTTAACGGAGTTAACATGGCAAAGACAAAAATCTCGGAATTTAGCGCAACCCCTGCTAATAACACAGACATTGATTCGATTAACATTGCAGAGGGCTGTGCGCCATCTGGCATTAACGATGCTATCCGTGAGTTAATGGCTCAGTTAAAGGACTTCCAGACAGGTGCTGTTGGTGACTCGTTTAACGGCCCTGTTGGTACATCTACGGCTGCTGCTGGTGCGTTCACTACCCTAGCTGCCTCTGGTTCTGTAACCCTCTCTGGAGGAACAGCCAACGGAGTAACCTATCTCAATGGTTCAAAGGTTCTGACAAGTGGCTCTGCGCTAGTCTTTGATGGAACAAACCTTGGTATTGGAAATTCAAATCCAGCAGGATATGCCGCAAAAGTAATGATTGCTGGTAGTGCAAATACAACTAATTTGTTAACTATTCAAGATACTGGAACTTCTTATGGTTCAAGTAAATTATTGCAATGGTTTATAAATTCAACAGGTGCAAATGCAGGCGCTATTGTTCATAGTGAAGCACAAGGAATTGGTATTCTTTCTAATGCTGATTTACCTTTGTACGCATCTGGCTCAGAACAAATGCGCCTCACCTCAACAGGGTTGGGTATTGGTACAAGTTCGCCTAGCGCACAACTTCAATTAAACAAATCAGGAACAGGCGACTACACAACTTTTAGATTATCAAACAGCGGTGCTTCTGGTAAGACTTACGAGATTGGTGTCGGTGGTAATACTGCCGCATCAGGTTACGCAAACAGCCTTTATTTTTATGATTCCACAGCGGCTGCTTTGAGAATGGTGCTTGATACCTCAGGCAATGTTGGTATTGGTACAAGTTCGCCATACGCAAAAATCCAAGTAGCTCAATCATCAAGTACGCTTCCCGCAAACTGGATTTACAGAGGCACACAAAGTCTTGATAACAATTTACCAACAACTTATGGATTCCCTTATCTACAGATAGGTCGAAGTGAGTATCGTTTAAGTAGTTTACAAACTATAGGTTTTGGTTACGTAGGCGCAAATGGAAATAATCCTCCAGCAGAAATTGGATACGTAAGCACGAGCGTAAGTGGAGAAACACTTGGCGATTTAGTTTTTGCTACAAGGTCGGTAACTACTAATACTGCCGCCACAGAGCGTATGCGCCTCGACTCCTCAGGCAATCTAGGCTTGGGAGTTACTCCGAGTGCTTGGAACAGCGTTTATAAAGCAATGCAATTTGGGCCAACAGGGGCGATTTATTCTTCAAGTAGCAACGATTCAACCTTTAGCAACAACACGTTTTGGAATGCATCAAATTCTCCAAGATACCTTGTAACGGCTGCGGCAACGTATTACTACCAATACGCTGGCGCACACACATGGGCAACAGCCGCATCAGGCACAGCAGGAAACGCTATCTCCTTTACTCAGGCGATGAATTTGGATGCAAGTGGGCGACTTGGGATTGGTCAAACAAGTCCTAGCTATGTATTGGATACTTATGACACAGTAGGTCAAGCGCGTTTTTCAAGAAATAAGACCACAACAGGTGATATGGGTGGTTTGATTCTTGCTGGCTTAAACGCAAGTAGTTCAGCTATTTCTTATGCGTTAATTCAGAGCAATGCGTCTACTGTTACTGCTGGTTCTGAGGCTGGAAACTTAGACTTCTACACAATGCGTAGTGGAAGTATTACACAAGCTGCCAGAATAGACTCTAGCGGTAACTTGCTGGTGGCATCCACTAACAGTTCCATGACTACTGGAACAGGCATCAAACTTACTGCTGCTGGTGGTGGTGCAAGCACTCCAACTTTGGGTTTAGTTGGCAACTCCTCTGATAATGGTCAAGGCTCTTATCACCTGTATTCAAGTTCGTTAAGCCAATATCAGTTTTATGTAACTTATGGCGGGACAATTTACGCTCGTAGTACATCCATCACAGGTCTTTCTGATGTTTCTGAAAAAGAAAACATTAGAGATTTAGAAACTGGTCTTAATTCTGTCTTGGCATTACAACCAAGAAGGTTTGATTGGAAGAATGGTTCTGGCACAAATGTTTCTGGATTCATTGCACAAGAAGTTCAATCTGTACTGCCCGACTTGGTTGAAAGCTACAAAATTTCTGACGAAGAAAATAAACTTGGCTTAAAAATGGGCGACATGATTCCTACTTTGGTCAAAGCCATCCAAGAACAACAAGCAATCATTGACTCACTCAAGGCACGCTTGGATGCCGCTAATCTTTAAAGGAAAACTAACATGACTACCACTTGGACAATCTCACAACTTGACCGTAAAACAGCAGATGGTTTTGTAACTACCGCTCACTGGCAAGCCACAGCAGTAGATGGCGAACACACAGCATCCATCTATTCAACTTGCTCATGGGCAGATGGCACAGTCAACACGCCTTATGCAGACCTGACACAAGAGACAGTCCTTGGTTGGGTATGGGCTAATGGTGTTGATAAGCAAGCCACAGAAGATGCTTTGGCGGCTCAGATTGCTTTGCAGAAAGCACCAGTAACGGCTTCTGGGACTCCTTGGGGTCAAGCATGAAGCTAGAACTAGACGTTAACGAGATTAACTTTGTATTGCAGACTCTTGGTGAATTGCCAAGCAAGTCAGGCGTGTGGCCTCTGATTCTTAAAATCAAAGAACAGGCTGAAGCGCAAGTTCCTAAAGACGCACCAACGGAGTGAGTAATGGAAGACCAAGTAACCCACAAGCAAATCTACGACAGGCTCATTGCTGTTGAGACTAAGGTGGATTCCATCGACAAGAACACAAGTGGGCTTGTAGAGGCTATGAAGGCTCTTGATGGGGCTTTTAAAGTCTTGGGGTGGGTTGCTTCTGCTGCCAAGCCTATTCTGTGGGTGGCTGGTCTAATCATGGCTGCTGGTGCTGTTTGGCAGACTTGGATTAAAAAATGAACGATTGGGCTGTGGCTTTTACTACCGCAGTCCTTTTTTGCATTACTGTGGTCTGGTGTTTTTACATCATCGTTTGGGCTATGACGTGAAATGGCTACTGGTGCTTTCAACCTTGTTTACCTTGGTGGCATCTAGTAAAGAAAAAACTGAATATCGTTGTGTCAGATGGGCATGGACAGGTGATGTTTACAACCGAAAGGTAGTATGCCTTGAGTGGCAAAAGGTTGAGAAAAAATGATACTTAGCCCCGAAGACGCATTGGATGGCTTACAAAATGCCATCAATCTTGTAAAGAAAGCGCAAGCCGTTGCCAAGGATTTAGGTGGTCTTGGAGTAATGGTTGGGCGACTCTTTGATGCCAAGAGCCAAGCTACAAAGGCGATGGTTCAAGCCAAGCGGTCAGGCAACAAGAGTAACTTCGCCATAGCAATGCAAATAGAAAATGCTTTGATGAATACGGCTAAGTTGGAATCCCAGCTTCAAATGCTCTATATGCAGACAGGCAACGTGGACGTATGGAATAAAATCAAGGCTAGAGCAGCAGAGATGGACAGGGATGATGCCATAGCTGCAAGGGATGAAAAGTTAGAAGAAAAGAGGCGCAAAGAAAAAGAGCAGCGAGACTTTGAGATTGGTGTAGCTGTTGGTGGTGTTATCTTTGTGCTGTTTTTGATTGTTATAGGTCTGATTGAATTAAAAGAATTCTGCGATACAACTCGCAGATGTGGGCGATGAATGAGTATCAAAAAACCTTTGATGAACTGCTCAAATGGTGGATTCGTGGGGCGGTGGCGTGGTATGTGCTAGGGTTTTTACAGTTCCTACCAGACTCTTTGTCAAACAAAATCATGGATAAATTACTTTCACTTATAGGACTCGGATAATGTTATCTCTATTTTCTACACTTGGTGGTTTGCTAATTTCTGGACTACCTAAACTACTAGACTTCTTCCAGAACAAAGATGACCAAAGGCATGAGTTAGCTTTGGCTAGGGTTCAAGTAGAACTTCAATTGCAGATGATGGCTCAAGGGTTTAAGGCTCAAGAGCGCATGGAGGAGATTCGCACAGACCAGATTGCCATGCAAACAGATGCCCAGATGACAGAAGCTGCTTTGGCGCATGATGAGAAAATCATGGAAAAAGCAAGCACTTGGGTGGTTAACTTTGTGGGTACTGTAAGACCTATTGTGACTTACATCTTTATCCTAGAGTTATGCGCTATTAACGCATGGATAGCTTATTACGTTTACTCAAGACCTAGTTTAGTAACAAGCATGGATGACTTAATACAAGTTACTGACATTATTTTCTCAGGCGATGAGATGGCAATGTTGGGCGCAATTATTGGCTTCTGGTTTGGAAGTAGAAGCTGGTCTAAGAAATGAAAATCAGCGAAAAGGGTGAACACCTGATGCACTTCTTTGAAGGCTACAGGAACAAGCCTTATCGGTGCTCTGCTGCGATTTGGACTGTCGGGTGGGGTCACGCTATGTATGCAGACCAATTAGCCCTCCCAAACGTCCGTAAAGAGGGTTATACAGGGCTTATCAGGTCTGATTATCAACTCAAGGGAGAAGACAATCGTGTATGGTCAAAAGAGGAACTGGTCAACCTTTTCAAGATGGATATCGATAATTTTGAACGTGGTGTTCTTCGACTTTCTCCTACTCTTGCTAGTCATCAAAGCAAATTCGACGCTGTTGTCTCTTTTGCCTACAACGCTGGGTTAGGTAACTACCAAAGGTCAACCATTCGCATGAAGGTTAATAGGGGTGATTGGGAGGGTGCTGCCGAGGCTTTTATGATGTGGACTAAAGCAGGTGGTAAGGAAGTAGCAGGGTTGGTAAAGCGTAGAAAAGCAGAAGTGGCTTTGTTTTTAAGTTAATTCTTTGACAAAAACTCCATCTTCATTAAGATAACCTTTTCTGTTTTTAATCTCCTCGTATGCGCCTTTAAAGCACTCTACAAGGTCTAAATCAGCACAAGCACAACCCATTACTAGGGTTACAAGAATATCTCCGTATGCGTCTGCCATTTCAGCACGATTACCATTTTCAATTGCACCTAGCAATTCATTGACTTCTTCAACAGTTTTCCATGCTTGGGCTTTTGCTGTGCTATTCTGAACGATTCCTCGTGCTTCACCCCATTGGATGACTTTTATTTCTACATCTGCGTATGACATGACCACTCTCTTTCATTGCGTCCTGAGTTAGATTTAACTGTTTTACCTGTAAGTTCAATAAGTCCTAAGACTTTCATTTCGTTTAAGCGTCTAGCGACTTGATTACCATCTAGGTTAGTCAATGCTGCTATGCCATCCTTACCAAGAGAACCATGCTTTTGTAAGCACTCTAGGATAACTTGATGGTGCTGAGAGACAACTGGCTTAATTGCCTCTGCTGCCTCAAATGATGTTAGTGGGTCTGTGCTTCTCACTCTTGGGAAGTCAGGAAACACTCTGTCAAATAACTTCTTGTAATCCATTACTTTCTCCTTTAGGTGAGGGGAAGACTGCTCGTCTGCAAGCTAGGAAAATCCTTTGCACAGCCCTCCCCTCGTTAACTTAAAATGGTAGGTCTAAATCATCTTCTTGTTTAGATTTTTTAGGCTTGTTTAAAGAAGCATCAGCGTTCTTATTTTTGATAGACAAGGACATGAACTTCTGTCCGTCTTTGCTTAGTTTAATCCAAGCAGATAGCCAATACTCCACACCCTCTACGTTTACAGACCCTTTGTAGTCTGGAAACTTAGCATCATCTTTTCTATCGTTCTTGAACAAAGAACCCCTGTTAGTATTATCGTATTCCATATTTATCCTTTAGCGTTCTTTAACGCACTTCTTACTTTACTAGGAAGTAAAGTCCATAGAGCAACTTTCTGTTCGCTATCTAAGTTCTCTGCTTCCAACTTGACCCAAGCTGTCTTAGGTTCTTCTTTCTCACAGATAGCAATTAACTCCATTGCTAACTCTCTGAGATAATTCTGTTCGTCTTCTGGAATGGTATCCATTGCACCCTGAGTAGGTGTGATGATTATCTTTTCTTCCTTGATAGGGGCTGCTGCATCAAAACTATCGTTTTCTACGAGGTCAGTAGCGCATAAATATAAATATCTCCGTTGATAAGTCTGAATTCCACCAAGGGACTGGATGGCTGATGCGCCTTTCATGCTTGATTCAACCATTGGGCTTGTAATGACAATCATTGTGCCATCATCTACATCAGTAATAGTCAGGCTTGCATATTCAGCGTCAAACGACACTACGCTGCACAAACCAAGGCGGTTAAAGATTGAGTTTACTTGAGGGAGAAAGTCTCCTAACTCAAAGTAGTTATAGCCAGCAAACTTGTTGTGACCAGACTTTTTGAGTGGCATTGCTTGTAATTCCACTCGTGCTTGCATTAACTTCTTGTGTACCATTTTAATTTCCTTTACTTAAATATTCTTCAATCATTGCTTCTTTGTCTTCATCGTATAAATCCTCGAAAGGTACGAAGTGGTTTTCTGAGCAGCAAACATATTTGTCGCCCTTGGGTTCTGTGCAGTAACAGCAGTAGTCATCATGTGACAAGTCTTTAATTGCATCTTGTCTAGTAATCATTGGATTCTTTCGATAGGCTTTGCTACAAGCCATTTATCACCCAACTGGCGTACTGACTTCACCCATTGCTTTTGGTAGCTTCTAATGACCTGTGGAGGGGCATCGTAAGTGCGAAATATCTTACGGACATGGGTTAGGTAGTGTGTATTCATACTTCCCTCGCTTTTAGCATTTCGTTTGCCAATTTGTATGATTCTTTAGCTAACGCATCTTCTGGCATACCTCGCCAGTTTGCGTTTTCAACTAATCCCTGCATTGCTTTAGCAGCAAAGTAGTCACGCAAGGTCATGCCTGATTTATAGGGTGTAACACCTGTTCCAGTTGGAAATGCTGATTCATTCATGTTCAACCCCTCCAAGCCAGTAGTACACCAATACCGCCAAAGATAACGATGGCTAACACATACTCAACTAGCGTCTGAATAATCTTACTTTTCATTTGGTTCTCCTTAATTGGGGGACTAAGCCCCCTGTTGATTTAGTTTAAAATTAAACGTCCTGTTAAACCCATAGACTTTAAGCAATCAATTGCGTTTTGGATTGCTTCTTTACGAGAATGTCCAAAGAACACAGGTGGGACATTTGTATTTGGCAAAGCACAATCAAACTCAACTACCCAAGCTGGAGGAACAGTAGCCCGAATTCTTGGGTTGTATTGTTCTTCTTTAAAGTAGCAGTCTGCGTTAAATAACTTAGTCATCTTGATTTCCTTAATTACCCACTTACGTTTTGTTATGGGCTGAGTGCAGTATAGCAAAGAAAAACACTTTGTTTAAAATATTTTCACAAATAGTTTACTTTTATGAATTCTGTTGTTATGATGCAACCATGACCAAACAAGAACAAATCCAATTTGACCAAGAACTTATACAGGCTCTAGGTGGTACTTCTTACATTTCTAAGAAGCTACAAATCTCTAAGCAGCGAGTGCATAACTGGATGACCAGAGGCATCCCTGCGTCAATCAAGTTAGCCTACCCAAAACTTTTCTTAAACAAAAGGATTAAGAAATGAGTAAATTGTGCGCTGATTGCAATCAGGAAATTACTGGCAGAGAGCCGAGTGCTAAATTCTGTTGGTCATGTTGTGATTTAAGACCTAAAAAGAATGGACAAGTACAAGCTGCTGCTAAAGTAAATCAAGCAGTAAAAAAAGGTATCTTGCCTCACGTTTCAACTTTAATTTGTGTAGATTGTGGGAAAATTGCTCAATGTTATGAACACAGAGACTACAACAAACCATTAGAAGTTGAGCCTACTTGCAAGAGTTGCAATATCCGCAGAGGCCCAGCTATTCCATTAAAGAAAGAAGAAGTTACAGAATGACCCAAGAAGCAGTTATCAGAGCATTACAGAATGGCCCACTCACATCCTACCAACTAGAGGATTTAACTGGCATACCAAGACTATCCATTGCAGCTTGTTGCACCAAGATGAGTTACAAGAAGAAATTAACAATAGGGAAAATTAAGATGGGGCGTTCTTGGGTTTCTCAGTTTACCCTTGCACCACACATGATTGAGGCTCAAAAGGCTGCCAATGATGAGCCTTACGATAAGCTAAATCCTTTCGACATTCGCAATGCCAAAGGTATCTTTTCTAAGGCAGAATATGCGGTAATGAACGCACAAGCTAAAAGACTGCTTGGTAAATCGTTTTCACAAGATATTACAAACAATCAGTTTATTTGATACAATGTTTTGAAACACGGCTAGGTTGGACTAATTACCCATACCGAAAAGAGAACACCCCCCTCCTGCCGATTGTTTCTTTTATGGGGGTATTTGGGGCGTGTTATGCACTACTACCAGTTTCACATTGGTGACTACAAAAGTCACACTCATCATCTTTCTTTAATGGAAGATTTAGCTTACAGACGTTTGCTAGACTTCTACTTTCTGCATGAGCAACCCATAAAACACAGGGATATTGCTCGTCAGATTGGTATGCGTGAGCATGAGGAAGACGTTATGACTGTGCTTAATGAGTTCTTTATTTCCACAGCAGATGGCTTTGTTTCTCCTCGTGCAGACAAGGAAATCAAGCAATACAAAGAGTTCTCAGAAGCTGGAAAGCGTGGGGCAGCTAAGAGGTGGTCAACACCCCCCAATGGGGAGGCTATTAGCACCCCTAATGCTACCCCAATAGCAACCAATAACCATAAACCAATAACCAATAACCAAGAGAAGAAGACACTCGGCAAACGCCTCGCTTCTGATTTTAGTTTTCCATTGGAATGGGAACAGTTCTGCCAACAGACAAGACCAGAACTTAGCCCTGTTAAAACCTTTGACCAGTTCAAGGATTACTGGATAGCCCAAGCAGGTCAGAAGGGTGTCAAGCTGGATTGGTTTGCAACTTGGCGTAATTGGGTGAGAAGCACTAACGCACCTAAACAAAACCCTGCTGACATTGTGAGGCTCACAGTTCCGAGCAGAAATGAGCCTGACCCTGCTCTTGAGAAAATTAAAGCTGATGCTCTTAAAGCTGCGCCTATTCCGCTAGAAGTTTTAGCAAAGATGGCTGAGTTGCGGAGGAAGGCATGAAAGACTTATTTGGTGACGAAGAATTTAATTGGGAAAAGGAGTGGCAAGGTATGCCTGAGTTTGTCCAAGAAGACTTGACTGAGATACACAGCATTACTGTCCACTTCCTGACAACAGAAGACATGATTAAGTTTTCTGAGTTGATTGGCAGAAACATCACATTCACAACCAAGAGTGTTTTGTTTCCAGTAACCCAGACAGAAAAAAAGGTGTGGATAGATGAATCCTAAACACCCTGTTTACATTGTCTCAAAAGGCAGATGGGAATCCAGACTGACAAGCAAAGCATTTGACGAAATGAAAGTTCCGTACTTTATCGTTATTGAGGAACAAGAGTACGACAACTATGCGTCAGTTATTGCGCCAGAGAAAATCCTAATCCTTGATAAACAATATTTGCGTGATTACGATACTTGCGACTCTCTGGGTAACTCTCTGGGAGTTGGGCCTGGCGCAGCAAGGAACTTCTGCTGGCAGCACTCCATCTCTATCGGTGCATCTTGGCATTGGGTGCTAGACGACAACATTGATGGCTTCTGTCGCCTAAACCGCAACGAGCGTCACAAGGTTTCTTCTGGGACTATCTTTCGCATTGCAGAGGACTTTGTTGAGCGTTACGAGAATGTCTCTCAGGCAGGGTTTGAGTATCGTTTCTTTGCTGGTGGCAGCAGACGCAAGAAACCTGCTTTCCGATTGAACACAAGGATTTACTCTTGCATCTTGAATAGGAACGATGTTCCTTATCGCTGGAGAGGTAGATACAACGAAGACACAGACCTTTCCTTGAGGATGCTCAAAGATGGATGGTGTACTGTTTTGTTTCAATGCTTCTTACAAAACAAAGCTGCTACACAGACTGTCAAAGGCGGTAACACAGCAGAGTTTTACGAAAAAGAAGGAACACTTCCGAAATCACAGATGCTGGTTGACTTGCATCCAGATGTTTCAAGATTAGCCTTTCGTTATGGCAGACACCATCATCACGTTGATTACAGCGTTTTCCAGAAAAACCAGTTGCTCAAAAAAGAAGGAATTGTTATTCCGCAAGGTGTTAACAACTATGGGATGAAACTTGCATGAATTTTCAATGGGACATAGATGACTCCAGAAGAACTAGAACACTTCAAAAACTGCGAAGCCAAAGAGTGGATACGCAGGTACAACCAAAAGAAATTGACGATTGGCTCAAGCAAAGCGTTGCTCTGGTGGCAGGGAGTGTTAGGGGACTTGCAACGAATCAGAGGCGAATCCGCTACTTTGGATTTGAGGGAAAGAATGAACAAACTAAGGAATAACAAATGACATTCATGGTGACATTCAAAGTTGAAGGTAATCCTGTTGGCAAACAAAGAGCAAGGTATGCCAAGCGTGGCAACTTTGTCCAAGCCTACACCCCTGAGAAAACCAGAAGCTACGAAACGCTTATCAAGGAATCTGCCAAACAAGCGATGGGAAGTTCCGAGCCACTAGAAACTCCTGTATCGCTTTATCTGTACATCAGAGTACCTATCCCTAAGTCATGCACTAAAAAACGCTTGGAGGCTATCCAAAATGGCTCAGAGAAGCCAATTAAGAAGCCAGATGCGTCCAATATCTTGAAAAGCGTAGAAGATGGTATGAATTCCGTGGTTTACAAGGATGATTCTCAAATCGTCAACTTCCATGTAAGTAAGGTTTATTCAAGTCAAGCTGGTGTAGATATTTGCGTTAAGGAGTGTCTGGAATGAAAGCCCCTTACAAAGCCATTGAGTACATCATTGAAAATTCATGCAAATTTGCCGAGGCTAAAGCACAAAGGATATATCTTGAAGAATTCCGCAAAACCAAAAAGGCTCTGCTGATGAAAGACGCTATGGCTAGAGGGATAGATTCTGCGGTTGCCCAAGAGCGTGAAGCCTATGCTCACATTGAGTATGCTGATTTGCTCAAAGGTTTGATGATTGCCATTGAGAAGGAAGAAACCTTAAAGTGGATGCTGACTGCTGCTCAGATGAAAGCTGACATTTGGAGAAGTGAGCAAGCAAGTGAGCGTCTTGGCGTAAAAACAACAGAATAAAAATAATTGTTCTTAGTAAACATTTTGTTTATTTGTTTGCTATACTTGCGTCAGCCCAAGCAATTCGCAAGGGTACTTTTAAGGAAATCAAAATGACTAAAGCATACGAAATTCATAACCCTAGCTTCAACGACATGACGCTTGAGCAGCAAATTGAAGTTGGCATCAATGATTGGGCTGTTGAGGGTAAAAGTGGTCACTTGTACTTTGGAAGAACTGCACAAGAGGCTTTAGAAATTGCTCAAGGTTTTAATTTTAAATAAATCAACAGGGGACTTAGTTCCCCACTTTTAAGGATACAAAATGAAATACGAATTTGACACAACAACTGGTGAAGGCTCTGTAATCGTTACTGTCGTTATGGAGTACGAGCAGGACGAGGATGGAACTTACAACGAGAATATTTCAGATGTGATTTACGAAAAGGTGTCTTTGATGGGACTCTTTACTGACGCACAGTTTAAAGAATTAGAGATGGAAGGCACAATGAGACTGACCAGCCATTTACTCGCTGAAGCTGACCATGCCAAGATTATGGCTTATGAACATGACTAGAGAAGACGTTATTCGCATAGCCCTAGAAGTTGGCTTTTATGATGGCGAAGTTGATAAGTGTCAATTGATGCTTGAACGCTTTGCCTATCTGGTTGCTCAACAAGAGCGTGAGGCGTGTGCAAAGGTGTGTGAAGCAATTGGGCAACACAACATCATCAACCAATGCACTACTGCCATTCGAGCAAGGGGAAGCCATGACTGATTGGACTAAAGAGGAAGACGAAGCATTTAATTCTGTTGAGCAACAAAGCAACCTTGGTAAGCAAATCTTAAAAGCACAAGGTCAACCCTATCATTTTGATACCTATGTTTCACCCTCACAAAGAAACCATATTCTTGAGGAAGTAGCTTTAGAGTTTGAAAAGATGCCTTTTGGTGACACAGCAGATAGTTTTGCTGCTTTTGTCAGGGGGATGAAGCAATGACTAAAGAAGCATTACGTCTTGCATTGGAGGCGTTGGAGAATGCGTCTAATGCAATTGAATCTTGGGGTAGTTATGCCAGCGAGTATTTTCAGGAAAAGCATGACTTGCAAGTTGACATAAACAATACGCAACAAGCCATCACCGCTATTAAAGCCGCACTAGAAGCGAAGGATGGTTGCCAGTGCCCTGCCTGCAAGGTAGTACCTCACGCAAGCGATTGCGCTGTGCATAGCGAGCCAGCGCATCCAACGGGTGAGTGCAACTGTGGAGCGAAGGATGAGCCTGTGGCAATTCACTGCAAGGAAAAACGCAAAAACAACGGCGTGTGTCCAAACTACAACCTGCAATGTGGGTGGCCTAAATGCAACGAACCCCAAACACCTGTGAGGGTCATATCTTCGGAGCAATTGTCCGCAATGTTTCAAGACCTTAAAGGGATTGATACAAGCCAATCTGGGTATCACTGGCGAGTTGGATATAACGCCGCTTTGCGTCAAGCAATGGACTATTCCATGCCATCCTACACCACCCCACCACCCGTGGCGGAGCCACATAAGCGCCCGTCACGCAGTGACATAACATGGGTAGGGCTGACGGATGAAGATAGGTTTGAATTGGCAAAGGCTCAACATGGCTGGGAAGATTTATGCCTTGCGGTTGAAGCCAAACTAAAGCAAAAGAATGAACAATAGACCCAATAACAGGGAACGGCTGCACTTGGCAAAGATTAAAGAAATGCCTTGTGGGGTCTGCAATGCTTCTCCTCCAAGCGATGCACACCACATTGTTCAGCATAACCAATACTTATGTATTCCTTTATGCAAGGATTGCCATCAAAATAATTTTTTGGGTATTCATGGGCAAAAGCGTAATTGGGCAATTTATAAGCAAGATGAAATGTCGGTGCTAAATGAAACCCTTGCAAAACTTTTTAGATAGCGCACAATGGATGCACTCAGTTGCCATTGAGTTTTAAGAGGGCTTGCGTCCTCTTTTTTTTATGAGATAATGGTACAAACTCCGTAGGGATAGCCATGAGTGGATTACTTGAACCATCCGTAAAAATTGAGATTGAGATACAAAGCCAAGAGAAAAAGGGCGAAGCGTGTCCAGTTGCCACAGGTGACGTAGAAGTCAATCTTGAGTGTCGTCAGAAAGCCATTGATAAGGCGAACTATGGCCCAATGAATCCTAACGAAGCCAACGCTGATTACTGGCGTGAAATCTCTAAGGCTTGGAGAAACTCCCCCGCACAGGCTAAAAAGTCTCGTTGCGGTAACTGCGCTGCTTTCATTCAAACCCCTAAGATGCTTGCTTGCATTGAATCAGGCTTAGAGATGGGCGACAACGAGATGGACGCATGGGAAGTCATTGACGCTGGCGACTTAGGCTATTGCGAAGTGTTTGATTTTAAGTGTGCTTCCAAGAGGACTTGTGAGGCATGGATTAGTGGTGGGCCAATAACCGAGGAAGAAAATGATGGGAACGACAAATCAGCAAGCAATGGAAATGATGCAGAAACTTATGCAGAAGAAGACTAAGCCCATGCCTGAGCGTGGTGAGCGTACTGCAAAGAACAAAGCAAAGAAGCCTAAGAAATGATTAAACGAGGCTCAGAGCAGTTTTCTGGCTACAACAAGCCTAAGAAGACTCCTGACCATCCCACTAAGTCTCACGCTGTTTTAGCTAAGTCTGGTGAGGATGTAAAGCTAATCCGTTTTGGTCAACAGGGTGTAAAAGGTTCACCTGATGGCACGAAGCGCAACGAAGCGTTCAAGGCTCGTCACGCTGAGAACATTGCCAAAGGTAAGATGAGTGCAGCGTATTGGGCTAACAAGGTTAAATGGTGAACAACATGAAAATGACAAAAGCTGGTCAGAAGAAAGTTGGCAAGGTCATGGGTGAGTACAAAGAAGGTACTCTACACTCAGGTAAAGGCGGTAAAGTTGTAAAGAGCCGTGACCAAGCTATTGCTATTGCTATGGCTGAAGCTGCTAAGAAAATGGGTAGGATGAAGTAATGGCTGAACTTAGGGCTACTCCTTACGCTAACCCATTAACAGGGTTATCTAACGATGCTATCCAAGGCTTGCTTGCGTTCATGCAAGATAAAAGGCGCACTCAGCAACTGCAAGGTCTGGGTAATTTGTTGGAAAGCACAGGAATCCCTAAGACAGTAGAGAGAGCAGCATACGCTGAAAGCCCCAGAGGATTGCTAGACGCATTAACCAACGTCAACAGGGCTAACGTACCATTGTTAAAGCCTGAGACTGCTGAAGCTGCAATGACCCTTGCACCATTTGCTGCACCTGTTAACAGAGCGTTAATGCAAGCTACTAAGGGTTTACCAGTAGGCGCAAGCGTTAAGAATGTAGGAACAAAACTAAGAGTTAAACCGCCAACAGATGACGTTTATGAAGTAATGGATGCGACATTTGAGTATGCAAAATTAGGTGGAAACAAAACATTACCAATTGACCAATTAACTGGTGGTGTACGAATGACAGACCCTAAAGAAGTTAAAAGGGTTAAAGAGTTAGCAGAAAAAATTTCTAGTCCTGATGGTTTTGTTTCTAGGATTATTGTTGACGATTTAGGAAATGTTCTTGAAGGTCAGCATAGACTTGAAGCATTAAGATTGCTTGGTGAGAAGAATGTCCCTGTTTCAGTAATTGAAGATTTAAGCAACAAGTATGACATTCCTGCAATGAAAAAGGCATTGGAAGGTAAGTTCCGTTCTGATGAAACTAGACAATTACTAAAACATTCAATTGATACTCTTGAGGAAGCTGGAAGTATTGACAAAGCATTGTCAGACTTTGCAATGCCAGCTAGGTATCAGAAGCCATTTGAGGATGCTATTAAAGCGTCAAAAGTAAAAGCAAGTTATCCACAGCAAGAAGCACTAGATACAGCACAAAGAAACGCTGTTGAATATCCTTTAGCACCTGCTGGCACTAGATACGAAGAATTTGGTGGTCAACTTACTTACATGACTCCTGACGAGTATTTGTCCAGAGTAAGACCATTAGAGTTAGATGATGTGTCACTAGAAAACATTGCCTCACTTAAAAGCCATGTTCAATCTGGTGGAAAACTAGACCCATTGCACATTTATAAAGATGGCAAAGAGGATGGTAGGCATAGAGCGTATATGGCTAAAGAATTGGGAATTGAGCAAATCCCTGTTGCGCTGCACACCGAAGCAAACAATCTTGGTCAGAATATTCCAATGGATGCGCTATCATTACTGGCAGAACAACAACGTAAACAAATTACAAGTCTGTTAGAATAAAGTATTACTTAACCTTGACCAACCCTAGAGGAGTCAAACAAAATGAATAAATTAGAGGTAGGATATTCCGAGAACTTAACCAATAAGGGTAGAGGAAGACCCAAAGGGGCGGTTAATCGGGTCACTAGCGAGTTCAGAGAGACAGTTAAGTGTCTACTAGAGGATAACGCTGATAACGTCTCCAAGTGGCTTACATTGGTTGCGGAGGGTGATGAAGTTAAAGAGATTCGTCCAGACCCTTACAAAGCATTAGATATGCTGGCTAAGTTGGCTGAATATGCCACACCTAAACTTGCAAGAACAGAGTTAACAGGTAGCGACAACAAACCCATTGAGATTAGCGTTACATGGGCGAAGTAATCGAAATTCCCTATAAGCCAAGGGAACACCAACTAAGAGTTCACGAGTTACTGGATGGCAAACGCTTTGCAGTAGTGGTGGCACATCGTAGATTCGGTAAGACTGTAGCTGCGCTTAACCACTTAATCCGTGAGGCGGTGCTAAACGAGAAAGAAACACCCAGATACGCTTACATTGCGCCTACCTATGGACAAGCAAAGAGGGTAGCTTGGGACTATCTCGTTAAATACACTACTCCGCTAGGCGGTACTAACAACATCTCAGAGTTACGAGTTGACTTCTGGGGTAGGCGTATTCAATTGTATGGCTCAGACAATCCTGATTCCCTCCGAGGACAATTCTTTGATGGGGTAATCATTGATGAGGTGGGTGACCAGAATCCTAAGATATGGACAGACATTGTCAGACCTGCACTAGCTGACAGAAAGGGCTGGTGTCTCTTTATTGGTACTCCAAAGGGACACAACCACTTTAAAGAACTGCGAGACAGGGCTGAAAAAGAGGATGGGTGGGGATTGCTAGAGTTCAAAGCCTCTGAGACAGGGGTGGTGGATGATGTAGAACTGAAGGCTGCTAAGAATGAAATGGGGGAAAGCAAGTACCGCCAAGAGTTTGAGTGCAGTTTCGATGCGCCAATTGAGGGGTCATATTATGGAGAAATCCTTAACGAGTTAGAAGACAAGAAGCATATGCAGGAGATTCCCAGAGAGGAACTGAGTAGGACTTTTACTGCTTGGGACTTGGGAATGGGTGACTCTACGTCTATCTGGGTAGCTCAATTGGTGGGTACTGAGGTGCGTTTGATTGACTATTACGAGAATCATGGCGTAGGTTTAGACCACTACGTTAAGTGGATTAAGGACAACGACTATCTCAAAGCAGAGCATATTCTGCCCCATGACGTTAGGGTCAGGGAACTTGGCACAGGTAAGAGCAGAATGGAAATGCTTGAGGAAGCTGGATTAGAAGTCAAGATTGCACCCAGAATGGGACTAGATGATGGTATCCAAGCGGTAAGACGATTGCTGCCAAGGTGCTGGTTTAATGTTCCTAAAGTCCAAATAGGGCTGAATTGCCTGAGAAACTACCGCAGAGATTACGATGAGAAGCGTAAGATTTTCTATGAAAGACCACTACACGATTGGTCAAGTCATGGCTCTGATTCGTTCCGTTACTTAGCACTAGGGTTGGATGAAGGACATTCAACATGGTCTAAGCCTATTAACCAAACTCCGAAGTGGATTGTCTGATGTATGTACAAATGCAAGGTGTAAATCTAGCACCTAAAGTAAAAGAACTTGAAAAGCGTATCGAAATGCTTGAAAATATGGTAAAAGAGTTACAATTGGATAAACCCCGAATGGGACGCCCTCCAAAGGACAAGCATGGCACAGAACGAGTTAATGTCGATAATCCAAGCAGAGATTGACGATGCAATTGGATTTATTGAGAGTGAGACTGTTGAGCAAAGGAAGCAAGCACTTCAAGCATACTTACGTCAACCTTACAATAATGAGGTTGAGGGTAAGTCTCAAATCGTTACTGGAGAAGTGGCAGAAGCGATAGATGGTGCGCTACCTAGCTTAGTTCGTATCTTTACAGGCTCAGATGATATTGTAGTTTTCGAGCCTCAAGGCCCTAAAGACGAAGCATCCGCAAAACAAGCGACACAGTATTGCAATTGGGTTTTTTCCCGTGATAACGCTGGTGTATCTATCCTCCATGATTGGTTTAAGGATGCTCTGCTTCAGAAGAACGGCATCGTTAAAGCATATTGGGAAGACAAAGAAGACATAACTAAAGAGCGTTACTTTGATTTGTCTAATGATGAGTTAGCAATGCTGATGAGTGATGAGACTATGGAGATTGTCGAGCAAGATACGACAGAGTTTCCAATTATTGACCCAATGGGACAGCCAGTTATAGACCCTATGGGTATGCCTGTGATGAGTGCTACTCATAACGTAGTTGTCCAACAGAAGAAAAAGTCAGGCAAGGTAACGATTGAGAATGTTCCTCCCGAAGAATTCCTGATTAGCAAGAAGGCTAGAACTATTGCTGATTCGCCTTTTGTAGCCCACAGGCAGATGTTGACTCGTAGCACCTTGGTGGCTATGGGCTTTAACAAGAAGCAGATTGAAGGCTTGCAGATGGGTGATGCTTTGGCTTATACGCCAGAGCGTGTGGCTCGTTATGCAGCAGGTGAGCAACCTTACCAAGTTCAGACTGATGACCCATCAATGCAAGAGATTGAAGTCTTTGAGTGCTATGTCAAAACTGATATAGATGGCAAAGGCATTGCTACCTTGGTTCAAGTGTTCTACGCTTCTAATGAAATCCTAGAGGATGAGAAGGGTAAGGAAATGATTGAGGAAGTTGATTACGTTCCTTTCCACTCTATTTGTCCTATACCAATTCCGCATAAGTTCTTTGGTAACTCGTTAGCTGACAGAACAGTTGACCTACAACTAATTAAAACGACTATCACTCGTCAGATGTTGGATAACTTATATCTGACCAATAACGCCAGAGTAGTTGCCGTAGAGGGCCAAGTCAATTTAGATGACCTGCTTACTTCTACAGCAGGGGGTGTTATTCGTGCCAAGTCACAAGGTGCTGTTCAACAGTTAGTTGTTCAGAACGTGGCTAATCAGGCTTTCCCAATGCTTCAGTATTTGGACACAGTACAGTCTAAGCGTACTGGTGTGTCTGATGCTTCACAGGGCTTAGACCCTGCTATCTTGCAGAACGTGACTGCTGCTGCGGTTGCTTCAATGCAACAAGCTGGCGCAGGTAAGATTGAACTGATGGCTCGAATCTTTGCTGAGACAGGCGTTAAGTCTTTGTTTCAAGGTATCTTGCACTTGCTTTGTAAGTATCAGGACAAGGCTCGTATGGTGCGTATGAGAGGAGAATTCGTAGAGTTTGACCCTCGTACATGGGCTAACCAATACGATGTGTCTATCAATGTAGGTCTGGGTGCTGGTAACAGACAAGAGCAGATGGCTATGTTGTCTATGGTTCTTGCTAAACAAGAGCAGTTGATTGCTCAGTATGGCCCTGCTAATCCTTACGTTTCTCCTGCTCAGTATCGTGGCACATTGGGACGCATGGTAGAGATTGCAGGGTTTAAGGATTCTGCTGAGTTCTACAAAGCGATTACGCCAGAGCAAGACCAAGCATTGAGCAATCCTCCTCCACAGCAACAACAAATGCCTCCAGAGGTTCAAGCATTGATGGCTAGGACTCAGGCTGAGATACAAGCCAACCAAGCTAAAGCACAAGCTGACTTGCAGATGCAACAACAACAGATGCAGATTGATATGCAGATGGCTGAACAGAAGGCTGCTCTTGAAATGCAATTGATGCGTGAGAAAGAAATGGCTAAGTTGCAACTTGAGCGTGAGAAACAACAGGCTTACTTTGCATTGAAGCAACAAGAGTTTGAAGCAGAAGCCCAATTGAAAGCAATGAAGATTGGTGCTGGCATTACATCCAACGTAGAGATTAGAGGTTAATCATGGCTACAGCACCAGTTTATTATTCAGACCAGTTAGTTAAAGAGTTCATTGACAAAGAGTTTGCAGGTAAAACTGGTGACGCTTTATATCAAGCAGTTGCTAATGAAGCGGTAAATAGAGGCGTTTCAGCAGAGCAACTTGGGCGTGTGCTTGGGTTTGATACTTCTGCTGTTAACCAATACGCTACCAACATTGGTAAACCACTTGTTGCAGAAGCAAAAGTTTTAGATACAGTTATTGATAACGCATATAACCAACAGTTTGGGCGTGATGCTACAGAGGCAGAAAAAGCCAATGCAAAAACTTATCTAACAACTGGCGGTAATTCTCTTGCTGGTACAGGCGCATTGAACTACAGCACAGAAGGCTATAACTACGACACACAAAGCATCATCTCAGGCTATCGTAGCGCACTAGGTAGAAACCCTACACAGACAGAATATGTTTCTGAAATGGCTAAGTTGGGCTATGACCCATTTAATGCGAGTGTTTTAGGTACTGCAAAGAACTTGTCTGCCAATGTTGCTGCGCTAGAGAGTGACCCATTTGCAGGGCGTTATGCAAACGTCAATCCTTATGGGACTTATGACTTATCAACGATGACCACTAAGCTGGACTCTACGTTGCCAAACATTTCTAAAAATGTTTCTGGTAATGTTGTTCAGTTTATTAACCCTGTTACACAACAACCTATTGTCACATCGTTTGTAGATGGTAAGTTGGTTGTTAAAGAAGGCGTTAATACATTAACTGGTGAGCAAGCACAAGCAGCTATCAATCTGGCTTTGGGTACTGGTGCGTTAACTGGTACTGAGTACAAAAACCTAACTGGTGCATTGGCTAACGCTAAGTCAATGGATGATGTTTATAAAGCATTTGGTACACCACAAGCAGTAGCAGCGTTAGACCCTAACTATGGCTTTCAATTGGGTGTAGGCAAGACGCTAGAGCAAGCACAATCTAACTCTACAGGTGTTCAAGCCTTAGTGGATAAGATTGCTGCTGAGAATGGTGGTAGGTTACCTGCTAACTTCTCTGTTGGTGCATTGGCTCAAGCTAACAAAGTTCCTTTCCAGTTTGGTCAAGATGTTTATAACAAAGCATATGCGACTGATGCAGGTCAAAGAATTAACACTTTGGCTAAAACACCCACTACACCACTAAACTTTAACCCTGCTAACATTTATCAACCTCCGATTGTTGCAGGTCAGATGCGTGAGTTGTTCCCCTCGTTTGGAGAATCTAAGCGTTTAGCCCAAGGCTTGATTAACGAGCGTCCAACGACTCAAAGCATTGTTAACATGATTCAAGGTTTGCCAGCAGATAATAGTCTTGGACTAAACACCATGCAGAACAATGTAGTTGGTGCGCCCACTTCATTGAACAATGTCTTAGGCTTAATTGCTAAGTGAGAACAGAATGAACTATCAAGAACTGGTTAGTTTAGTTGGTGGGAACAATCCTCAGAGTGCTACTTATGAGGACATTGTTTCTGGCATCCAGAGCCAGTATCGTCCACAGACGCAGTTTGCGCCTACCACTTCATTGCTAGACATGATTGGTACGCAGTTACCTGACCAGCCTAGAATTGCTTATGGCTCATTGCTACAGGCACTACCAAGAGTTTTGCCTACACCAATGACAGCAGTTAAGAATACAGATGCAGCAGCAAGTGTAGATTCTGGCGTTATTAACCTTGGGAATCTGGATACAGGCAAGATTACTGGTAACACAGCCATTGATAACACTCTTGTCTATAACAACGACTTCACTAAAAATACTGGTGGAGTTAATACTTCTAATGTTGACTCAGGCTTGTTTGGCACAAAGGTAACAGGAACAGATATAGCCAATGTTGCAGGGACAGTAGCACCGATAGCTGCTTTAGCGGGTAATTCAGACCTAGTTAAAACAGCTATTGCACTAAACCTGATTGGTTCTGCTGCTGACATTAAGACAGAAGCTGATGTTCTGAACTTGGGTACAAAGATAGCAATGTTGGCAGCAGGGCCAGCAGGGAACGTCATAGCAGCAGGTCTAGGCTTGGCTTCAGACAATACACCTATGACAGTTAACGCTTTGCTTGGACTGACAAACCCAACCTTAAACCTTGTCAATCAAATTTCTGGCAATCTAACTGGTTACACCATTGGCGACATTGTTAATGGTTTGCTAAACACCCCAGAAGGAACTGTAGGCGAGTATGGTCTATTGGGTGCTGCTAACCTAGCTGGAACTGCTGATGCAAGCAGAAGAAGGGCAGGGGCTGCCTATGACAGTATGGATGCAAATACTCTAAGGGTGCTTGCTGAACTTGGTGACCAAGAAGCTATTGCCACAATCAGGTCTATAACGAGTGGTGGAACTTCTACCTTTAACCCAATTGCTGACTTAGGTACTGCTAGGGGTAACAGTTATTTTAACTTGTTTACTCCTGTGGCTAATTCTGGCGGTAGTGGTGGTAAATTTGTTGATGACAACTATTCGGTTACAAATGCCTACTGATAAAAACCTACTGGCTCAATGGGCTAAAAACTTACTAAATGATGACTTTTTCAAAGAAGTTATAGATAACTTGAAAAAAGAACAGATTAGTGTGATAATTAACACAAGTGCAGAAGAATGTGATAGGCGTGAAGATGCTTATCGACACATTAAGTCTATTGA
>Ga0222712_10001695_pt1 | contig 26579 bp, 24 predicted proteins | sample C33_657DmetaG_FD_165043 | JGI IMG/M metagenome (GOLD analysis project Ga0222712, IMG submission 165043) | Estuarine water microbial communities from San Francisco Bay, California, United States - C33_657D | ecosystem: Environmental > Aquatic > Marine > Unclassified | place: USA: California... | reverse complement strand
AACGGCTGATATTTCATATTTCTAGCACTTTTTATTCGAGGGCGTCAAAAGAGGATTGATTTTCTTTTAATATGAAACTAAAACATGGCGTCACTTTAAAGTTTTTTCATCCGACGCGGCGGATTTTTTTTAACGGCTGCCATTTCAAATTTCTAGCACTTTTATTTGAGGGCGTTCAAGAAACTATTGATAAGTTTTAAAATGGCCTCTTTTGACTCCAAATCAATTAATATTTGCCTGTTAAAGCTGTTATTTTCAACATTTGCTCTTTAAATCGTTGAATAACTGTCAAAAAGCTTCCATTATCCTTGTTATAAATTCACGATTTCTCCCTTATCTTTGCCCCCTAAAATTACTATACCTTGGCTACAAAGTTTTCAAAAGAGACCTATCTATATTGGTACGAATTAATGCTTTTATTGCGCCGTTTTGAAGAAAAAACTGGACAATTGTATGGAATGCAGAAAATTAGAGGATTTTGTCATTTGTATATTGGACAAGAGGCTGTAGCTGCAGGATGTATGACAGCTACCAATCCAGAGGATAAATTTATTACCGCTTACAGGGATCATGCCCTTGCAATTGCTAAAGGAGTTACTCCAAGGGCTTGTATGGCAGAGTTATATGGTAAAGCTACCGGCTGTAGTAAAGGTAAAGGGGGTAGCATGCACTTTTTTGGAGTGGATGTTGGATTTTTTGGAGGTCATGGTATTGTGGGTGCACAAATTGGTACTGGAGCAGGATTAGCTTTTGCTGAAAAATATAAGGGAACAGATAATGTAGCACTTTGTTTTTTTGGCGATGGTGCTGCAAGACAAGGAATGTTGCATGAAACATTTAACATGGCGATGCTTTGGAAATTGCCTGTTATTTTTATCTGTGAAAATAATAACTATGCAATGGGGACTTCGGTTGCCCGTACTAGTAATGTTTTGGATCTCTATAAACTTGCTGATGCATACGATATGCCAGGTGATAGTGTGGATGGAATGAGTCCTGAAGATGTTCACGATGCTATTGTTAGAGCTGTTAAAAGAGCTCGTGAAAAAGGCGGGCCAACATTGTTAGAAGTTAAAACTTATCGATATAAAGGGCATAGTATGAGTGATCCTCAAAAATATCGTACTAAAGATGAAGTGGAAGAGTACAAAGAAAGAGATCCTATAGATCATGTTTTGAATGTGCTAAAAACTGAATTTAAAGTTTCTGATGCAGATATTGAGGTAATGAATAATAGGGTAAAATTACAGGTAGAAGATTGTGTTCAATTTGCCGAAGAAAGCCCATGGCCTAGTGATGATGAATTACTTAAAGATGTGTATAAGCAAGAAGATTATCCATTTATAATGGATTAATTAGTAATCGATTTTTTAATATTTATATTTTCCTTGAATAGATGAATAGGAAAGAAGGTAACAGTAAAACAACAATAAAATGACAGACAAGCAAGCTCCAGTAATTGTGGAAGAAAAAAATGAAATCTTGGACAAGGCCGTTGGTTTTTGGGCTAAATACAGCAAATTAATTATTTATATAGGTGCTGCCTTTATCTTGTTAACTGGAGGTTTTATCAGTTATAAATATTTAGTATTGATTCCTAAGGAAGAAAAATCTGCGGATGCGATTTTTCCTGCTGAACATTTATTTGATAAAATGACTCAAACTGGTTTTAATAAGGATACGATTAATCTAGTTTTAAATGGTGGTAATGGAATACCTACTGGAGTAGTTAAAATTGCAGCTAATTACAGTGGAACGGATGCTGGAAATAGAGCCAATTTTATTGCAGGAGCTTGTTACTTACATAATAAAGAATTTGAAAAAGCTATTAAATATTTATCTGCCTTTTCAACTACTGCTACACAGATTCAAACTGTAGCTTATAGTATGTTAGGTGATGCTTATGCTGAATTAAATAAAAATGAAGAGGCCTTTGCTAATTACAAAAAAGCAACCGATGTCAATAAAAAAGATGAATTTATGACATCAGAGGCTTTATATAAAGCAGCTTCTTTTGCGGAAGCTATTGGAAAATCTAAAGAAGCAATTGAGCTTTTTAAAGAAAATTTAGCAGCTTATCCTAAAACTACTCGCCTAAGTGATATTGAAAAGCACTTGGCTAGATTGGGTGATTTTAAATAATTTTGGCTTGACCAATTGTTTTGAAATTTGTTTAATATAATTTAACGGTATTCATGTCAACCCATTCATCTAATTTATATCATACTTCAGGCATTCTTTTACCAAAGGATGCCTGTATTGTAATTGTAAGAACTGAGTGGAATGCCGAAACAATCGATCGGCTTGAAAAGGCATGTACTAAAGTATTAGAAGAAAATAGTGTTTCTTATAAAATATTAACCGTACCAGGAGCATTTGAAATAGCTTTTTTTATTAAAAATTATTGGGATAAATTCAAATATCGTGAAGATAAGCCAGATGCATTTATTGCACTCGGTTGTGTTATAAAAGGAGGTACTCCCCATTTTGATTATGTCTGTAAAGCAGTAACAGAAGGAGTGGTGCTCCTAAATAATTCCTTACCAGTACCGACTATTTTTGGAGTGCTTACGGTAGATAATCAGCAGCAAATCGATGAAAGGACCGGTGGTGTTCATGGAAATAAAGGTGAAGAGGCTGCAATTACTGCCCTTAAAATGATTGCTTTAAATAGTTCTATCAAATAGTTAATTACTATCTTTATTTCTAAAGAAATTTTCAATTCATCAAGTTTTATTTGCTGATAATTAAAGGAAAAGTGCAATAATGAAAGTGCAAATTTTTATACCTTGTTTTGTAGATCAGCTATATCCGCAAACGGCATTTAACATGGTGAAAGTGTTGGAGAAAGCAGGTTGTGAAGTGCAGTATAATCCTAATCAAACTTGTTGTGGTCAGCCAGCATTTAATGCAGGTTTTTTAGATGAAGCAAGAGCTGTTTGTAATAAATTTATCCAAGACTTTGATACGGCAGATTACATTGTAGCACCTAGTGCAAGTTGTGTTGGTTTTGTTAGAAATTATTATACTAAACTTTTTGAAAACGCTGCTAATCATCATCAAGTAAAAAATGTAGCCTCAAGAACTTTTGAATTTTCTGAATTTTTAATCGATATACTGAAGATTGAAAAGTTTGATTCTGTAATGAATGCTAAAGCAACTTATCATGATAGTTGTGCAGCTTTAAGAGAGTGTAAGATTAAAGAAGCCCCCCGTAGGTTATTATCTCATGTTGCTGGTTTAGAAATGGTAGAAATGAATGAGCTTGAAACTTGCTGTGGTTTTGGCGGCACTTTTGCTGTAAAATTTGATGCTATTTCTACAGGCATGGCCGATCAGAAAGTAACTAATGCTATGGCTACCAAGGCTGAATATATTATTTCAACTGACCTCAGTTGTCTTATGCATATCGATGGATATGTCAAAGGAAAAAATCTTCCTTTGAAAACAATGCATATTGCCGATGTGCTTGCTAGTGGCTGGTAGTAGCCATTTTAAATTCTGTTTTCTTTTTTTAGTTTATAATTTAAAAATATTAATTATGGCTTATTGGCTAGTAAAATCTGAACCATTTAAATATAGTTGGGATCAATTTGTAAAGGATAAGCAAACCTTTTGGGATGGCGTAAGGAATTATGGAGCTAGAAATAATCTTAAAGCTATGAAGAAAGGTGAACAGGTTTTATTTTACCATAGCAATGAAGGGGTGGAGATTGTAGGAATTGCTAAAGTAGTGAAGGAATCTTATCAAGACCCAACCACTGATGAAGTTGCTTGGGTAGTGGTTGATTTGCAACCGGTCAAAAAATTAAAGTCTCCTGTAAGCCTTCAAAAAGTAAAAGCAGATCCACGTTTAAGTGAGATGGCGTTGGTTCGTTTAGGCAGGTTATCTGTGCAACCGGTAACCGATTCCGAATGGAAGATTATCATGGAATTAGCAGGAGAAAAAAAGTAATTTAACCTTCTCCACAAAAATTGCCAGAATGTGCAAAAATACTGACTGAAATGGGTGTTTTTAATAGGGTAAATTGAGGTAAAACTGGTATTTTTGATTACTATAATTTTATATGGAAAATAACGAGAATTTAAATGACGAAATGCTACCTCCAAATGATGGAGGAGCTGCTAGTAACAGAGGAAGGATTATACCTGTAAATATTGAGGAGCAAATGAAAACATCCTACATCGATTATTCGATGAGTGTGATTGTTGGACGCGCTTTGCCTGATGTAAGAGACGGATTAAAACCGGTACACAGGCGCGTTTTATTTGGGATGAATGAGTTGAGTAACTACAGTAACAAAGCTTATAAAAAAAGTGCGCGTATTGTTGGAGAGGTAATGGGTAAATTCCATCCTCATGGTGATGCGTCCATTTATGATACTATGGTGCGTATGGCCCAGAATTGGTCTATGCGTTATACCATGATTGATGGCCAGGGTAATTTTGGTAGTCAAGATGGTGATCCTCCAGCTGCAATGAGGTATACTGAGGTGAGAATGGAAAAATTTGCAGAAGCAATGCTGGAAGATATTGAAAAGGATACGGTTGATTACCAACTTAATTTCGATGACTCACTTCAAGAGCCTACTGTACTTCCTACTAGAATTCCTCAATTGTTATTAAATGGTTCAAGCGGTATTGCCGTTGGTATGGCTACCAATATGTTGCCTCATAACTTAAGTGAAGTGGTTGATGCTTGTGTAGCCTATATTGATGATAGGGAAATATCCATTGATGATCTTATTAAGCATGTAAAAGGGCCTGATTTTCCAACGGGAGGAATCATTTATGGTTTTGAAGGAGTAAAAGCAGGTTTTCATACCGGAAGAGGCAGGGTAGTGCTACGCGGTAAAGTAAATGTAGAAACTACCAAAACGGGTCGAGAAAAGATTATTATTTGCGAAGTTCCTTATCAAGTAAATAGAGATGCGCTGACTGCAAAGATTGGCGAACTAATCAATGACAAGTTGATTGAGGGTATTTCTGATGTGAATAACGAAAGTAACAATAAGGAAGGGACTAGGGTAGTAATTGATTTGAAGAAAGATGTGGTAGCCCAAGTGGTTATCAATCAGCTATATAAACTAACAGAATTACAAACTTCTTACGGAATTAATAATGTAGCCTTGGTAAGAGGTAGGCCTAAAATTTTGAATTTAAAAGACCTGATCAGTGAATTTATTATTTTCAGACACGAGGTAGTCGTTCGTAGAACTCAATTTGAACTTAAAAAGGCACAAGAAAGGGCGCATATATTGGAAGGTTATATTATAGCCTTAGATAATTTAGATGCGGTTATCAAGCTAATTCGTGAGTCATCTACTCCAATTATAGCTCAGGAAGGGTTGATTAGTAGTTTCGGAATGTCTGAAATTCAGGCAAAAGCGGTCTTGGAAATGCGTTTACAACGTTTAACCGGAATGGAGATCGACAAGATAAGGGAAGAGCATGCCGAGATTATGAAACTAATTGAACATTTGAAGGAGATTTTGGCTAATGAATTTATGCGTTATGATATCATTAAAAAAGAGTTAGCTGAAGTAAAGGCGAAATTTGGAGATGAACGTAAAACAGAAATCGTTTATGCCAATAATGAGATCAATATGCTTGATTTGATTGAGGAAGAGGATGTTGTAGTCACTATTTCGCATCTCGGTTATATAAAGCGTACTTCATCAGCAGAGTATCGTCAGCAACGTAGAGGTGGTCGTGGATCAAAAGGTAGCAGTACGCGTCAAGAGGACTATATAGAGCATCTATTTGTAGCTTCTACGCACCATACCTTACTATTTTTTACAGAAAAAGGAAGGTGTTTTTGGTTAAAAGTATATGAAATACCAGAAGGAGATAAAACGGGAAAGGGTCGTGCTTTGCAGAATATGATTCAAATTCCTCCAGATGATAAGGTAAAAGCTATTATAGATGTGAAGGATTTCAATGATGAAGAATATCTGAAATCTCATTATATCGTATTATGTACCAAAAAGGGCGTTATTAAAAAAACTGACTTAGAAGATTTCAGCCGTCCAAGACAAAATGGTATCAATGCCATTAATATTCAGGAGGGTGATGAGCTTTTAGAAGCAAAAATGACTGATGGAAATTGTGAAATTATGCTTGCAATTAAAAGCGGTCGTGCCATTCGTTTCCCTGAAGAGAAGGTTCGATCCACTGGTCGAGGTGGTATAGGTGTTTATGGAATAGAGGTAGATGATGAAAACGACGAGGTAGTTGGTATGGTTTGCGTTAATAGGGAGGATAAAACCCGTACTATTTTGGTGGTAAGTGATAAAGGGTATGGAAAACGTACGTTTTTGGATGATCCAGAAACTGGTGAAGCCAATTACCGGATTACCAATCGTGGCGGTAAAGGGGTTAAAACGATCAATGTAACCGAAAAGACGGGTAATTTGGTTGGTTTATTAGATGTTACTGAAAAGCAAGATTTGATGATCACTTGTGTTAGCGGTGTTACGATTCGTATGAGTGTGGCTAGTGTGAGCGAACAAGGTAGAGCGACTCAGGGTGTAAAATTAATTAAGGTAGATGAAGGTGATCGTATAGCGGCAATTACAAAACTAGATGAGGAACCTGAAGCACCAGATGAGGTCATCGAAGAAGGTGATCAGTCAATTAATGTGGAAGGAACTAGCGATTCTACACAAGTAGAAGATACTAATTCTCCAGTTTCACCAGATTCTGAATAATTTTTTACGTAACTATATGGTTTACAATATATAGTATTACTTATATAAATTTTTAAAAGAGGCATTATTGATTCAATAATGCCTCTTTTTTTATGCTGATTATTTTGATAATCATTCATTATATTTGGTTTATATACTTAATAATCATTTATTTATGATTTTTAATTAAATTTTAAATGAATTAAAATTGAAATTTACTAATTAATTAATTTCATAAATAATTGATTGATAATAAATAGTAGGTTTTACTTCTTATTAAATATTCAAATTATAAATGAAACTTCAATAGTTCATCTTTCATTTATTGTTCACCATCAAAGGATCGAAAAGCAGATGCCGTAGGGTAGACTTGATCGATTAAATTTTAGATAGGCGATCTAGAAGTATAAGCCTAGTTGCTTTCTAACTGAAATATTCTATTTAACATAATATTAATTATAAGAAAGATTTACGTATTAAAAGGTTAATTAGCTGAATGCTATCTACTAATCCATCAGATCTGATTCTCTTATTTTGCCCTTCGTCCAACATGACCTACTTTTGTTGAAATGCAAAACAATACTAGTTCATTGGAAATAATACTTTCCAATTTGAAAATCGATTCGCTCAATGAAATGCAATTGGCATCCATCCAAGCGAATGAAAATAATGACAATATACTTTTATTGTCGGCCACTGGATCTGGAAAAACCTTAGCCTATTTACTACCAACGATCCAGTTACTTGATACATCGCTTAAAAATGTCCAAGCTTTAATTTTGGTGCCCTCCAGAGAGCTTGCTATTCAAATTGACGAGGTTTTTCGTAAAATGGCTACTGGATTCAAGGTGACTTGCTGCTATGGTGGCCATAAGAGGGAAACCGAAGAAAACAATTTGAAGCAATCTCCAGCAGTTATTATAGGTACTCCTGGGCGTGTAGCTGACCATATTAGACGTAGTAACTTTAAACTTGAACAAATTAGTACCCTTGTACTAGATGAGTTTGACAAATCTCTTGAATTGGGATTTCAAGAAGAAATGTCTTTTATTATCGGTTCACTGCCTTCCGTTAAAAAAAGGATACTAACTTCTGCCACCGAAGCGGTTGGCATACCAGATTTTATAGGCTTCAAAAACCCTATCAAACTGAATTTTTTAGGTGTTATCAATGAAAAACCTGCAGCAGATGAGTTATTAGTGATGACACTTTTATCTCCTGACAAGGATAAATCGGACAGTCTATTCCGTTTAATTTGTATGATTGGTAATAAATCGATGATTGTTTTTTGTAATCATCGTGAGTCAGTGGAAAGGACGAGTAATATTCTCAAAGAAAAAGGGATTATCAACGTGTTTTATCATGGTGGTATGGAGCAACAAGAACGTGAAAGTGCGATGTGTAAGTTTAAAAATGGTAGTTCTAATGTATTGGTAACCACAGATTTAGCATCAAGAGGATTGGATATTCCAGATATTAAATACATTATTCATTACCATTTACCTGCTACAGCAGATGTTTATACGCATCGAAATGGTCGTACCGCCAGAATGGATTCAGGAGGAAAATCAGTACTTATTCTTTCTGAAGAGGAAAAATTACCAGCTTATATCACCGAAGAAGTTGTAGCGATTGAGTTGCCAGAAAGATTGGAACTACCTGAAAAACCGAAATGGTCCACCCTTTTCATAGCTGCCGGAAAAAAAGATAAAGTCAATAAGATCGATATTGTTGGGTTTTTATCTAAAATTGGCAAACTAAAGAAGGAAGATATTGGATTGATAGAAGTGAAGGATTTCTTCTCTTTTGTAGCCGTTAGAAAGCTTAAAGTGGGCGAATTATTGGAATTAATTAAAGATGAAAAGATTAAAAATAAGAAGGTGAAGTTTGCGGTGGCTAAATAAATATTCAAAATCGTACCGTTTGATCCTAGATTAAATCCTTTTCCCCTTTCAAAAACTATCGAATTTTTGGAAAGGAGTCTACATATTCTTTTACAAGTCCGTAAAAACGCTTAGCGTCATTGAATAAAAAGTGATGTTCGATAGGGAGTACAAAAATTGGGTAGGATTTTAACTCATTTTCAAATTTTAATAAACGAACACTATCCTTTTCAGTAGTCAGTATGATCTTATTGGAAGATTTTAGTTTATCGAATTGATTTTTGATTTCATGTAGATCGTCTATTGAAAAAATATGATGATCCGGGTACCGAAGCATATCATAGGTGCTAACGATAGCGGTAAGGTATTCTTTTAAAGGTTTTGGACTTGCTATTCCGCAAACCAACAACATATCCATTCCAGGAATAATCGTAAAATTTTCTTTGCTAAAAAGGTGATAAGGTTTGCCATAAACTATCTCTGTAAAAAAAATAGCTTGATTTGGATTTAGTCGTAACTCATTGATTATCAAATCTCTTTTTTGGGTACTGAGTGCATCTTTACATTTAGTAACAATGATGATTTGCGCCCTGGATGCACTATGTGTAGTATCTCTTAGATCACCTGCGGGTAAAAAAAAGTCCCTGCTATACAAGTTCTTTCTTTCCGTCAATAGTATATTTAAGCCCGCATTGACTGTACGGTGTTGAAATGCATCATCTAATATAATAACCTGGGTATTAGGACGTTCCTGAAGCAGTTCAGGTATGGCAGCTAACCTCTCCTCGCCTACGGTAACGGTTGTTTTGGGGTATTTTAGGTGAAATTGCATGGGCTCATCACCAATTTCTAGGGCGGTAGTATTTTCATTAGCTATACCAAAACCCTTTGTTTTTCTTTTGTATCCCCTACTTAGCGTAGCTAGTTGGTAGTCATCTCCTAATATTCGGATAAGGTATTCAACCATGGGAGTCTTTCCTGTGCCACCAACTGCAAGATTACCAACACAAATGATGGGGAAATTAAAAGTCGCCGATTTTAGGTACTTTTTATCGAATAGCCAGTTTCTGCTATATAGAATGATCCCATAGAGGAGTGAAAACGGAAGAAATAAGTATCGAAAGCTTTTAAGCACAAGGAATAGGTTGAAATTTTATAAAATACTTAGCCATACAACTGCCAACAGTGCAATTTAGTGAAATTCATGGATGGCGTCTGGACTAATACCATAATCAAGCGGAACATCGAATTCATTGATGTCTTCAATGCGTTCAATTGGAGAGAAGTAACTAAATCCAATTTTTATACAATCTTTACGGCATTTTTTTAAGAAACGATCATAATAACCCTTCCCGTAGCCCACTCGATTACCCAATTGATCGAAACATAATAAAGGAACGATCACTAAATCAAGTTGCTCTGGTGAGATTTCATTACCATCCTTGGGTTCTGGAATACCATAGGCGTTGGTGATAAACGTTGAGGAAGAAGCTGCATCCACCGCTATCATTTCTGCTGAATGAAAATCTTTTAGCATGACTGGAAAACTGATAGTTATATCTAAATTTTTAAATGAGCAGTAATCTATAATATATTGAGGATCAAATTCATTTGAATCTTCTTTAATTAAATAAGACATGATATTGGAAGGAATATCGATCAATAATTTTTGAAACTGAATCAACAATAAATCATCTATCTTTAACTTCATTTGATCAGTTAATTCAGATCGTTTTTTCTTAAAATGAATCCGGAGAGCTTCTTTTTTCATTATAAAGTACTGTTGGTTGGCCTATATAAAATACGTATGAAAAAAAATTGGGTATTGTTACATTATAAAAATTGAGAATATGGTTGTGCCATAATTTCGTTCAGTCTTGTAGTTAGCAAATTTTTTATAATCATTTCTTGGAGTATGTTCTAAAACAAGCCATCCACCTGGTTTTAAAAGATTCTTCTCAAAAATTTTTATGGGCAATTGGTCAATGGTAGCCAAAGCATAAGGTGGGCCAGCAAAAATGAAATCATATTGCTTGGTGCTACTATCAAGAAATTTAAACACATCTGATTTTACCACTAAAAAATTACTAAACTTAAGTTCAAGGGCCGTTTTTTTAATAAAATCATACATTGAACTGTCTTTCTCAACAATCGTAATATCCTCAGCTCCCCTACTCGCCAGTTCATAACTGATACATCCAGTACCTCCAAAAAGATCTAAAACAGCTAGTGATTCTATGTCAAGATTATTTTGAATGACATTAAAAAGGCCTTCTTTGGCAATATCTGTAGTGGGCCGGGTATAGGGCATTTTTGCAGGAGGGTTGATCCTTCTACCACCATGAATACCACTAATTATACGCATGCTGCTACTGAGAATAAATGACTAAAATAATGACTAGGATAGTTATTAATTTCTTGGGGGTATTGAAATTGATTAGATAAACCTTCTAAACGTATTTGAATGAAATATTTGTATAATTCTTTATATAAAGCAGAATTTTCAGTGACCATTCCACTCAATAGTAGTTCACAATTATTGACGTTTATTTCAAAGGTTTGACAAAGATTTAATAAATGATAAGCAGCATCTTCAGGAGTTTTAAAGGCAAATAGTTGAGTAGCCTGAAGTTTTCCCTCTTTTTTCAATATAGTTTTCATTACACCAGGACTAAAAATACAGTACAAATAATTTTCTGATCCTGCAATCAAGTTAGGTAATAAAGAAAAGATATGGGTATGTTTAGCATTAGTAAAATGACGAGTAATTAATTGATCAATTATATCTGGTATACAATAAATATTATGAATAGCATCAGCTTGCATAAAATCAGACTTTATAGTTTGATGATTGCAATTTCCATATACTAATTCAAGCATTGCTTTATGATCGGCATTATAAAAAAGTTCTTGCGGAAGTAAAACTGAAGATGGATAATTATAGACAATATGTGTAGACTCAAAATTATCTTGTAAAAGAGGCTGTTCGCTGATGATCTCTTCGATTTGTTCAGCCGCTTGTTCGTCGGTTGGTCTGTCGTTGAAATTATAAATGGATAAAGCCATTGCCGTTTGATTATCGGTTATGACATAACTAAAACCCTGTGAACTAATTTCTAAGCAGAGTTTAGCATTAGTACAATCAATACTTGTTGGCTGAATTTTAAATAATGGATTCAAAAGTTAAATTTAATATAGCAAAATAAGATAATTTTACTGATATATGGAAAGCGTAAGCACAATAAAAGATTTAAAAGTAACCGTTAGCTATCAACAAATACTATCTATTGCAGTTCCAATCACTTTAGCATTGCTAATTCCTCAAATTAATATGCTTACCAATAGTATATTTTTAGGCAATTTGAGTACTGAATCTTTAGGGAATGCAGGAATTACTGGCGTTTATTATTTAATTTTTGCAGTAGTTGGACATGGGCTTAATAATGCTATGCAGTCTGTTTTTTCTAAATATGCCGGTAGTGGCGATTCGGGGGCTTTTAAAATTATTTTGGCACAGGGAATTAGAATCAGCTTACAATTTGCAGCAGTTGGTATTTTGTTGACTTGGTTTATTGCTCCTTACATTCTCCAAAAGACCTTAGCTCCTGAAGCTTTTCCGGTAGAAATGAGTTTTTTAAAAATCAGGATTCTTGGTCTCCCCTTTCTTTATTTATTTCAAATGGGGAATGCTTTTATGGTGGCTTCTCTCAATAGCAGATACCTCATCATCGGATTTATTTCAGAGGCGCTGTTAAATATCTTATTGGATTACTTGTTAATTTTTGGTCATGCAGGATTTCCTGCAATGGGATTTAATGGTGCTGCACTAGCATCTGTTATTGCTGAATTGATAGGTTTTCTAGTAGTATTATTGGTTTTATATAAAACTGGTTTACGCAAAGAATATTCACTATTTAAGCAATATAGTTTCGATAAAACCAAAACTAAAGAAATCGTAAAAGTAGCCGCTCCGCTTATCGTTCAGTTTGTTATTAGCGTGGGGACTTGGTTGGTATTTTTTATTTTTTTAGAAGATAAGGGTACTGAAGCTAAAGCAATCAGTAATACTATGCGCAATGTATTTGGATTAGTAGGCGTATTTGTATGGGCATTTGCTGCTACTTCTAATACGATGGTAAGTAATATCATTGGACAACAGCGAAATGATTTAGTAGTAGTAGTGATTAGTCGAATTATGATCCTAAGTTTTTTATGTTGCTCAATGATGTGTTTAATAGTCAATATTTTTCCTGAGCAATTCTTCACTTTATTTGGTCAGAATAATCAATTTATGACCGATGGAATTCCAGTGCTAAGAGTAGTTTCAATAGGTTTGATGGTGATGAGTATTGCCAATATTTGGCTCAACGGGGTTACCGGAACTGGAAAGACAACGGTGAACCTACTCATTGAAATTATTGCTATCGTATTTTACATGTGTTACACTTGGATATTTATGAAAGTCAATTACATATCCCTTGAAGTTGCTTGGGGTAATGAAATCATTTATTGGATCTTTGTATTTTTAGCTTCTTTTATCTTTTTCAAAAAGGGTAAATGGAAGAATGAAATAGACAGCTCAGCAAGTGTTTCTTAGCGTCAACGCAAAGAAAAGAAGAAAAAAACTATCAGCCGATAAGCCGGATTCTGTAGTTCCAGTAAACTGGAATGGCCATCATTTATCTTGCCATAACATTACTGTTATGATCTTGCTGCCTACCCTCCAACGCTGTTAAGGAATTAACCTAAAACATTGAGCGAGCCGCTCTATGGCATTGGTGTACATGGCATTACAGCACACAAGGTTTACCCACTAATACGGTTACCCGTAATAATCGTGAGCTCTTACCTCACGTTTTCACCCTTATCCAACTAATGAAAGCTAGACGGTTATTTTCTGTGGCACTTTCTGTTCCCGCTTAATACGGGTCCCGGCGATTAACCGGTGTGTTGCCCTTTGCTGTCCGGACTTTCCTTCCTCCGAATAAACGGAGAACGATGACCTGGCTGATAGAATAACAAAGATAACAAAAGGTTTACTAAATAATTATATCAATCCAAGCTGCTGACAACTTAGCAAATGAAATGAAGTGTTGGTATTGGTTATTTGAAATCACTTTTTACTGACGATTACCCTGTTTCATTATTGATGCTAACCATAATACCTATTTCACTAAAAGTACCTACCAAATTATTGGAATGTAAATTGGTAGGACTATCCATTAATTTAGAATTCTAATACATTTGTTTTACCTTACTTAATCTGTTCTTTTTGTATAATTATTTTACTTTCAAAATATAACAGGTTTAATATCCTACTATTACTTCAAATGATTTAATCAATTTAAAATTAGTGATATGGATAATGAAAATGCTTTGATGGGATTGACTGATGAAGAGGTGATTATTTCTAGGGAAAATTTTGGGACTAATAGTCTTGCGTTGCAGGAAGATCGTGTACTATTAAATGTACTAAAGGAAGTAGTTTTAGAACCGATGTTCATACTCCTTTTAGCAGCCGGTATCATCTATTTTGCTGTTGGACAATTTAAGGAAGGAATCATCATGTTAGTGGCAATCTTTATTGTAGCAGGCATTTCGATTTTTCAAGAGTTCAGAAGTAAGCATGCTGTTTTAGCTTTAAAAAAACTATCAGCTCCATCTGCCAAAGTAAAACGCAATGGACTAAGTATATTGATCGCCACAGAGCAGATCGTTGTAAAGGATATGTTACTATTAGAAGAAGGTGATGTAGTAGCAGCCGATGGAATTATTATAGCCGCAAACGATTTTTCTCTCAATGAATCTATTTTAACAGGTGAATCTTTTGTTGTTAATAAAACAGCTGAAAACAAAACGATGGTTTATAAAGGTACCCTTGTTACTAGTGGAAGTGCAACCATACAAGTTTCTGCAGTAGGATTACAAACCCAATTTGGAAATATTTTCCGATCAATGAAAGAAATTATTATTGTAAAAACGCCCCTACAAAATCAAATTCGTTCATTCGTTAGAAACATGGTTTGGTTTGGAGCGATTGCTTTTTTAATGGTAGTAGGTTTTAATTATTATCAATCTGGTAATTTAATTCAATCCTTTTTACAAGGACTCACATTAGCCATGAGTATTCTTCCAGAAGAAATTCCAGTTGCTTTTAGTACTTTTCAAGCATTGGGCGCTTTTCGATTATTAAGCAATAAAATAATTGTAAAGCAACCTCAATATGTTGAAACATTGGGATCAGCCACGGTAATCTGTGTTGACAAAACAGGTACGCTGACTCAAAATAAAATGAGTATCGCATTCCTTTACGATTTTATAACCGATGTTTCAATAGAAGTAAAACAACCTACTGCTCTGCCTAATGAATTAATTGAATATGCTATGTGGAGTAGTGAAACGAATCCATTTGATCCAATGGAATTAGCTATTCATTCACTTTATCAAAGTAATACTATTGAAGATAAAAGAAATCGATTTAAGCAAGTTCATGAATATCCTATTGGAGGTAAACCACCCATGATGACTCATATTTTTAAAGACATCAATGAACTTGTCATCATCGCAGCAAAGGGTGCTCCTGAAGCAATTTTAAATCAAAGTAATTTATCGGAAGAAAATATTAAAAAAATAGAAAATCAATCTCGTGAATATGCCCAATGGGGATATCGAGTTTTGGGAGTGGGTAAATCCTTATGGAATCAATCAGCATGGCCATCCTCGCAGCACGATTTTGTTTTTGAATTTTTAGGATTAATTGCATTTCAGGATCCTCCAAAAGACAATATTGAGCAGACTATTCAGACATTTAATAGTGCAGGTATTGTAGTAAAAATGATTACTGGAGATTATCCAGAGACTGCTTTAGCGATTGCTCGTCAAGTTAAATTAGCTCATAATAATGAAGTGCTTACTGGTCAAGATATTTTATCAATTAGCAAGGAAGGCCTTCAAAAGAAAGTAAATCAGGTTAATATTTATTCTCGGATGTTTCCAGAAGCTAAACTTAAAGTAATCGAAGCATTGAAAGCAAATGGAGAGATTGTAGCAATGACTGGTGATGGTGTCAATGATGGACCTGCTTTAAAATCTGCTCATATTGGAATTGCCATGGGGGATCGCGGAAGTGAAGTTGCTAAATCAGCTGCAGCACTCATTATAATCGATGACGATTTATCTCATATGACAGATGCGGTTGCCTTGGGTAGAAAGATATATGACAATTTAAAAAAAGCCATTCAATACATTGTATCTATTCATATTCCTATCATTTTGATTGTAACTCTTCCCCTATTATTCGGTTGGCAATTCGCAGATATTTTTTCACCCGTTCACGTTATTTTTTTGGAACTAATCATGGGGCCTACTTGTTCTATTATGTATGAAAATGAACCCATGGAAAAAGGTACCATGCTTCGTCCACCAAGAAAAATGAGCGCTACCTTTTTGACTTTTAAACAATTATCGATAAGTATCTTTCAGGGCCTTCTGATTACCGTAGGTTGTTTAGGGCTTGGTTATTATTATATGTCACAAGGTGCAAATGAATCGATGGTTAGGACAATTATTTTTATGACACTTTTATTTAGTAATATATTTCTTACACTCGTTAATAGGTCTTTTCAACAAACCTTGTTTACAACCCTTCGTTATAAAAACAAATTAGTTCCCTTGATAATTGGCATTATCTTATTATTGATATTATTAATATTGAATAACTCATCTATCAGTAACTTGTTTCAATTGATTTCTCTGTCCCCTAAAGACTTGTCAGTTTGCGTAGTAGTGGCTTTGGTCAGTACCTTTTGGATGGAGGTATGGAAAATTTTGAAACTTAAATTTTAAGGGCGCTTATCTAACTTTTCTCTTTAACGCTAGGTTAACAAGCAATTAAGTAATTTTATAGTCACCAATGAATTATTAAATCTTTAAATAATAAAACTAGCGTCTTTTTAACTTATAGTATTGATTAAAAAAGGAAATTATTTTAAATATTTGATACCTGTAAAACACTTACCCATGAACATAAAATTTTTATCAACACTTTTTTTAATAGTTTTTTTTTGTATGTCCTTTTCGGTAATTAAATGGTATGCTAATTTAGAAGAAGCCAAAAAAATTGCACGAAAAGAACATAAGTACATTTTATTGAATTTTTCTGGATCAGATTGGTGTGGTCCCTGTATAAGATTCCACAAGGAGATTTTAGAAAATGAAACCTTTCAGACCTATGCCTCCAAAAGTTTGGTGTTGGTAAATATTGATTTTCCTCGTCTTAAAAAAAATCAATTATCTGCTACACAACAAAAAATAAATGATGGAATTGCAGAAAGGTATAATTCACAGGGAATTTTCCCGTTGACCGTACTACTCACCGAGAATGGAAAGATTTTAAAACAATGGGAAGGATATCCTAAGGTTACCACTAGCCAGTTTGTAGATGAAATTAAAGGGGTGATAGATCATACTCAATAATTTCTTTGATGGAAAATAAAATAGTTAGGGAATGAGAATGGGATTTGGAGGAATTGGTAAAAGATATGCAGCGAAAATGACCAAAAATATTAAGCAACAGTTAAGTATTACCAATGGAATTGTAAATGCTTCTGGTGACCTTCATCACCAAAAATGCTGAAATTGTGAAAGTAATTTTTTAGAAATTTAGAGCAATAAAAAATTATTTAGTATAACTTTTTATTTCTTTTTAGCGTTGGCTTTCATTTTATTAAACCATTCTAATTGTTCTTTCATCGCAGCTACTCTATCTACCGGTTCGGTTCTTGCTTCTAGTAGTATCCATTCTTTATAACCACTCTGTGTAAACAAATCAAAAAGTTGTTGATAGGGATAGCTTGCATCATTGAGCTCACGAATGTGAACAGTATCGCCAAACCATTTCTTTACACTATTGAAATTGGGTTCAAGTCCTGGTGGTAACAAATCTTGTTCATTACAATTCCAACAAATTTTTACGTTGGGTTCTGTAACCTGATCAAAAATTGCCTTCATATTTGGAATTTCTTGGGTAAGATTGCCATGGACTTCCACTCTGACTAACTGACCATAATCTTGTGCAAATTTTCCACACTCATTGAAGGATTGGGCAATTTGAGCAATTGTTTTTTCTTTGGATACTTCTGGGGGAAGATAATTTGGTTTTATCTTAATACCCGTTGCACCAATATCCTTACATAGTTTTATGTATTCTTTTGTTTGATCAATATTTTTCTTGAGTATTACTGGGTCGGGACTATGATATTCAAAATTAGATCCGTAACCGATACATTGAACACTACTATCATTGAATCTTTTTTTAACTTCTTTTCTTTGAATGGCCGTCAAATTGCTTTCTACTTTATGTGCATGTTGCACTCTTAATTCAACTCCGTGATATCCTGTTGCTTCGCAATTAGCAATCAATGTAGGTAAGTCCCAATCTCTCCCCCATTGATAAGTAACTAATCCTAGTCTCATGCCTTTGGGTTTTATGGACGAAAAGTCGGGCAAATTTCCTATTGAAGTAAGTGCAAGACTTGCACCAATTCCATTTTGAATAAAGTGACGTCTAGATAAATTATTTTTCATATTATTTGAGAGGGGTATTTGATAAATTTTTTCTTATTTATTAAACTTACACCCTTTTTTAAAAAAAGCCAAATAACCTATTGAATTATTTCAGCATTTGATTGAAATGGTTATTTAAATAATTTCAATAATAAATCCTGTATTACATTTTTTGCAAATTACTTACGCACTTGATTTTATTAATTGAGTGGAAATTTTTCTACGCCTTCCCATTGAAAAGGCTCGTTTTTTCGCTTTCCATCAGGCCTAAGTTTATTGGTTCTAATGCTGAACACAGTATTGTAATTGAGTTCATCCTGATTCATTTCAAAGTTTATTATTTCCTGATACGCTTCTGGTGTTAATTCTTCCTCCATCCATTTTTTCGCCTTTTCAAACGGCAGTAATAATGGCATTCTTCCCTTGTTGTCTCCATCATTGTGTATCTGTTGCATTAGGCTATTGGCTGCACGAGTAATGATAGTGAATGTAAATCGACGAAGCAGCTCTCCTGTTTGTTTATCTGGTAATTCTACTACCGAATACAGTCCTGGTAAAAAAAAGAGGGGTTGTTTTTTAACCGTAATATAATAAGGGATTTTATTTTTAAATCCTTGCACCTTTCGATGCTCGTAAAATCCATCAATGGGCACTAGGCAACGCCGATTACGAATTTTATGCCAATAGCTATTTTTGTCTTCCAATATTCGTTCACTTCTGGCATTGAGCATAAAGGCACGCTGCTTTAAAAAACTTCCTTCGTCTTTTATGTAAAATGGAATACATCCCCACTCCATTAATCGGCAGTGCAATTGCAGATCTTCTCGATTTTTAAATATAATGGGATGCTCACCATAACTATGCCCTATGAGATGAATACTTTTTTCTGTGTCCATCGAAATCTCTTCATCCATTATTATTCCTGGAAAATTAGCAGCTACTGCAGTAAGTGGAGTGATTAATGAAATGTCGTAACACATTTTGGTGAATGGTGAATGGTGAATGGTGAATGGGCAATGGTGAATGGTGAAATTTTTAGTTTATAAAGTTAAATTTTTTCATTGAATTTTGTCTATGATATTTATTTAAAATATTGCCCATTCACCATTGCCCATTGCCCATTCACCTCATTGTCCACCTTGCCAATTTCCAATACTTCATTAATGTCAGTAGTATAACGTTTGGATAAATGTGCTGATTTTAATCGGTATTCTTTTTGGTATCCCTGTACAGCAAAACGTAGTGTATCTTTTCCAAAACTTTTATTTACCTGATCCAGTGCTTGTAATATCTTTTTTTTTCTGCCATCTGTGGCACCCATAAAAAGACTGAGCTGTACCTCATTATCGGGAACTATATCTAATACAATTACGCCGCATTTCATATATCGATAACCTGTTTTAAAAATAATATCTAGTCCCATTGACGCATGCTTGATCAGTATGGAAGTATCATTGGTAGAGGCTTCTAGTTGAACTGTAACGCTTCGGCTATACTGAGGTTCAGTTGCTTTATGTGGGTTAGTATGGATGAATACAAGGATAGCGCTGGCACAACTTTTCTCCTTACGCAATTTTAGGGCACAGGAGGCAGTATGGTTACTGACTGCTTCTAGAATGGTAGGTTTATCGGTGAGTAATTTCCCAAATGATCTGGAGGTACAAATATTTTTTTTTCTTTTTGGATCAAACTCCCATTCTTTCGATGGAATGCCTCTTAACTCGTTTAATAGTCGCTCTCCCTGCACTGTCATATTTTTTCTTATCCATTCATCAGGAGCTTGCTTCAGATCATAGGCTGTTTTAAATCCGTTGCTATTCAGGAAGGAGGCGTATTTTCTGCCCACTCCCCAGATATCTGCTACTTCGGTATAGCGAAGCATTTCATCTATCATTGAATCGTTGCACGCGTAGTAAACACCGATATTACGCAACTTTTTTTTTGCATAGCGATTCGCCATTTTCGCTAATGTCTTAGTAGGTGCAATTCCAACGCATACGGGAATACCAATATCTTGCTTTACTTTTTCACGAATGTTGATACCTATTTTTAAAAGGTCCATCATCTTCATATCAGTCATGTCCAAAAAAGCTTCATCAATGGAGTATACTTCTAATTGCGGAGAAAATTTGGTTAGTGTAGCCATTACGCGGCTACTCAAATCGCCATAAAGCGTATAGTTGGAACTAAAAACGGCCACCTTGTGCTGTTTAACTAAGGCTTCGATCATAAATAATGGAGTACCCATTTTAATACCAATCGCTTTTGCTTCCTCACTTCTGGCCACCGCACAACCGTCATTATTAGACAGTACGATAACAGGTTTACCCTCTAGCATTGGATTAAAAAGTCGCTCGCAGGAAACATAAAAATTATTACAATCTACCAGTGCAATCATCGCTTATACGCTAAGAATAATTTTGGTTACGGTTCCCCAAATACTGAAATCCATTCCCTCGGTAATGGGGATGGGTGGATATTTTTTATTGGCTGGCAATAAACGTATTCCGCTACTGTTTTTGATAAAATATTTAAGCAAAAACTCACCATTGACTACCGCTACTACTATTTTATTATTGGAAGGCACTACCGACTTATCAACGATTAGTAGCGAATTGGGAGGTATATGGGCATCGATCATCGAATCACCAATATTGCGTACGATGAAGGTGGATAAGGGATTGGGTCTTAAAAGATGCTCGAGGTCGATAATCTCTTCTAGGTAATCGGCTGCAGGTGATGGAAATCCCGCTTGTACATATCCTGGAAAATGCCGTAGAAATATGGGGCTCCCCTCCTCTGATTGAATAATCTTAATCTCATGCAGTTTAGTCATTTGCTAATATTTTTAGCAAATTACAGTATTTTTGTTGTCTGCCAATTTTTTCTTTGGAATCTTTTAGCACAAAGAAAAAATGATACTAAATGGATTATATTTTTTTTGAAAGCGATTAATTATTATTTTTAAGGATGATATTTTTAAGCCACCTGAATTAGCTAATTTTTAAAAAATATCTAAATTCTTTTGAATTTATTAAAATCGAAATAATGACTGCTACCCTTCTGAAAAGAGCATTTTTACCCTTTGTATTGTTGCTATTATCGGCTTGTGCCTATAATAATAGTGGAGTACGAAAATTGGACCCTCCCTTATCGGGTACTTTTTTTGCTTATCATACCGCCCTTGGTGCTGGAAGAGGTATAATTTTTAGAGTCCCTATTCCTGCTGAAATGAGAGAAAATTATGCTGTTGATTCATTTTATTTGAGTGGAAGGCAACAGAATTTTTCTATCCGAACTATTCTAGATACAGTTTATTTAGAATCCAATTATTTTGTGTCGGCCCCTAGCCGAACAGTAGGAGAACCAATTGGCGAGCATAAAAATATTGCTCAAATAGTATCCAATGATTCAATTCTTTCTAAACAAAAATTTTATCCTTCTTGGATTATTTTTTCTGGTAAAAAAGGGGTTAAAAGAATTGATATTATAAATTATAAAGAAATTTTTGCACAAACTAAACTATAGCCATTACTAATGAGAAATCAAAGAAGAGTCCTATTAAGCTGTATAGTAATTGCTTGTTTATTATTGGGTGGCATATATGCTTACCGATCTACCTTATTTACTTCAGCGACTGATCTGTATGGAGATAAATTAATTACTAATGGTAGCGCTACTGTTGTTGCATCTACCTATTCAGCCAAGTCTTCCAAGCCGATAAATAAAAAATATCGAGTACTATCTGAGCGAGAGAAATATGAATTGTATTTGCATCAACATCCTTTCAACAATCGAGTCAATGACCTGCAGGAAACTGAAGTTGAACAGACCCGAGAAACGAGAAAGCAAAGAGAAGAGGAAGAAGAAGAAAGGCCAGATCGTCCTGACCTAGCTTTTCAACAAGACTTTTTGAGAACTATGAATCCTAGTTTAAAAAGGCCAACGCCAGAACTCTTGCCTAGGATCATTCAAAAAAGTAATTATGCTGGTGCCAAAGCAACTACTTTACCTGGTGATAATTCTAGTGCCGCTACCAATTGGATTGAGTTAGGGCCTAATAATGTAGGCGGTCGTACAAGGGCATTAGCCTGGGATCCGACAACCGCTAATAAAGTTTGGGCTGGTGGTGCGAGCGGAGGTCTTTGGTATAATACGAATATAACGGATGCTAATTCAAGTTGGGTAAAAGTGAATGATTTTTGGTCAACACTTTCTGTAACAAAAATTGCCTTTGACCCAACCAATGCTAATATTGCCTATGTAGCCACAGGAGAAGGTTTTGGTGTAGGAGCATCTATTGGTGCAGGAATTTGGAAAACAACCGATGGAGGTAGTACTTGGAATCAAATTTCTTCTACCGCTAATATGCGGTATATGAATGATTTAATTGTTCGAACAGAAAGTATTTCAGGTACCAATATCGGTGTGATTTACGCTTCTGTTGACATAGGGAACTATCATTATAAATGGTTTGACGATTTTGGTCAGGGTTTGTATCGCTCTACAGATTTTGGGGCTTCTTGGACGCAGGTGATGCCGAAAGCTGCAAATAATGCCAATTATGTACCTGCATCCATTAGTGTTGGTGCTGGTAACAGAATATGGGTGGGGACTAAATCAAATAATTACAGTGGTGATGATCTGGGCGGTGGACGTGTATATTATTCTGATAATGGAACTACTTGGACCCTTTCTAATTCACTTACAAATGCAACTGAAGGCAGGGTTACTGTAGCTTGTGCTCCTTCGGATGCAAATTATATTTACAGTTTTATGGAAAATAAAACTGCTACTGGTATAGGAACGCCAATCATTGTTCTTCGTAAATCAACTGATAATGGAACTACTTGGTCAAACATGACCCTTCCAGTAGATAATGATTCGAATACTATTCCAGCAGATGATTTTACTCGTGGTCAATCTTGGTATGACCAAGCACTTGCGGTAGATCCTGCTAATCCTCAAAATCTCCTTATTGGTGGGATTGATTTATTTAGTTCTGTAGATGCTGGAGCTAGTTGGAGCCAAATTGGTAAGTGGTGGGATTGGTCTGGACTTAATTGTTCGGTTGTACATGCAGATCAACATGCAATTTGTTTTAAACCAGGTTCTTCAAGTACAGTTATTTTTGGTAATGATGGTGGAGTTTTTTATTCTTCCAATATTGCCTCTTCTGCAACCACTAAAAATATTTTAGCTCGAAATAAAAATTATAATGTAACACAGTTTTATTCAGCTGCTATCCATCCTACTGCTGGTAATTATTATCACTTAGCGGGTGCTCAGGATAATGGTACCCAACAATTTAATTCAGCCAATTCAAATTCTACTCGTGAAGTATATGGTGGTGATGGAGGTTATTGTTTTATAGATCAAGTAAATTCCAAGTATCAAATAGTGAGTTATGTAAATAATAATTTTTTCTTGTATTATCCTGATAGCAATGGTGATACGACTATGATGAATTTGATTGCGAGTGAAAATACAGGTAGTTTTATTAACCCAGCTTGTTATGATAATAATCTACACGTGTTGTATACTTATAAATCAAGTGACGCAACTACTGGAGGAAGTATTTATCGAGTAAAAAATATTACAAGTGCTCCTAATGTATTGTTGGATAGTTTAAATGTAACTAATTTAACAGCAGGAGTAACTGCGTTTAAAGTTTCGCCTTATACCACCTCCTCCACTAATTTGTTTATTGGAACTGCTTCAGGAAAGCTTATTAAGTTAGCGAATGCGAATGGTAGTTCCCCAACAGAAACTGATATTACTGGTACATTGCCTACAGGCTCTATTTCATGTATTGAATTTGGAAGTACTGAAAACGAATTGCTAGTAACCTTCTTTAATTATGGATTAGCCAGTAAAATTTATTATAGTTCTAATGGAGGTACTACCTGGGTGAGCAAGATGGGAGATTTTCCGGATATGCCAGTAAGGTGGGCTTTATTCAATCCTAATCATGTAGCTACTGAAGTAATTTTGGCGACTGAATTAGGTGTTTATGGAACTACTAATTTTAATAATACCACTCCTACCTGGACGGCTAAAAATACTGGATTTTCGAATGTAAGAACTGATATGTTACAAATGAGAACTTCAGATAAAATGGTAATCGCTGCCACTTTTGGAAGAGGACTTTATTCTTCTATGGGTTTCTCTGAATCTACTCCTACCATCACTTCTTTCACTCCTAGTTCTGCTGCTTCTGGTGCAACGGTAACGATCACTGGTACTAATCTTACTGGTGCTACTGCAGTTAGTTTCGGAGGCACAGCGGCAGTTTCTTTTACGGTGGTAAATAGTACGACCATTACTGCGGTGGTTGGATCAGGAACTAGCGGTACCATTAGTGTTACCACTCCTTTAGGTACGGCTACTAAAACAGGGTTTACGCTTCTTTCTGCTACCACTCCTACCATTACTTCTATTTCTCCAACCAATTCAAGAAGTGGAGAAACGGTAACCATTACTGGAACAAATTTTACCGGTACCACAGCAGTTAGTTTTGGAGGAACCGCTGCAAGTTCTTTTACTATATTAAGTAGTACGTCTATTTCAGCAGTTGTTGGAAACGGTACTAGCGGTAGTGTAAGTGTTACAACAGGTGTAGGTACTGCAACGATAACTGGATTTAAATACATTCAACCATTAGCGGTAAGTGTTACTGCACAACCAACTTGTACCTTAGCAACAGGTACCATTACGGTTAGTTCACCAACAACAGATTTGACATTTAGTATAGACGGATTAACTTACTCCAATACTACGGGTGTATTTTCTGGAGTTGCAGCTGGAACCTACAGTGTAACTTCTAAGAGTTTAAGTAATATTGTTAGTCCTGCTGTTAGTGTAACAGTTCTGCCACAGCCACCAATACCAGTCGCTCCAACTGCAAGTGTTACTGCACAACCAAGCTGTTTTATTAGTACTGGAACAATTAAGGTAAGTTCATCTATCACCAGTCTAACATTTAGTATCGACGGTTCTACATATACTAATACTACGGGAATATTTACCGGGGTTGTTGCTGGAATATATAGTGTAACTGCTAAGAATAATAATGGATGTACAAGTACAGCAACGGCATTAACAGTCACTCCACAACCTGCTGTGCCTTCTGAACCAATCATCTCTGCTGCATCTGCTACAAGTTTTTGTTTAGGAGGGTCAGTTTTATTAAGTAGTAATGCAACTACAGGAAACCAATGGTTTAAGGATAAAGTTCTAATTACCGGTGCAACGAATGCTACATTTACCGCTTCAGATGCAGGGTCTTATACAGATTCGGTCTCCAATTCAGCAGGATGTAAAACTGGTTCTCTACCAACTGTAGTGACGCTAAAATCTTCTTTAGCTAAACCTGTTATAAGCTGGAATGGATCAAATTTATCGACTAATTCTACCGCTACCTCTTTCCAATGGTTTCTAAATAATGTTTCTTTATTTGGAGCTACGACCGTTAGCTATAAACCTATTGCTATTGGATCTTATAAAATTCAAATTACTAATACTGAAGGATGTAATACCATTAGTGATAGCTTTAATCTAGTCGTTACAGCGCTCAATAATCCAGCCATTACCACTGTCAATAATTTGGCTAGTGTATTTCCTAATCCAGCTTCTCCATTTTTGCTAGTTAAATTTAGAGAGGCACCCAATACAACTTTAGATATTCGTTTAGTAACGAATGACGGACGAATTATTAAATCGTTAAGAACAAAAGATAAGTTGACAACCATTCCGATTGATAATATTCCATCTGGTAATTATTATATAAGAATTACAGGAAATAATTATAATCAAACAGAGGGCGTAATCATAAGTAAATAATTTATTTGTATGAAAAAAATAATTGCATTTCTTCCCATTATAGTCATTTCTTTTATTTCCTGTTCAAAGTCTTCGGATGACGGTGGATCAACTCCAACTCCACCTTCGACTCCTTCAGAAACGCCTATAACATTTACTATTAATGCTTCTAATAATACTGTTTCATTGACTAATGGATACGCAGTTACTGCTACGCTTACTTCAATAATGCCTTCTTCAAAAGGTATTACCATTGAAACAACTTTAGTGAATCAAACTACTAGTGCAAATATTTCACAAAGTGCAGCGGTTACCAGTACATCCGCTGTCAATAACTTGCAGTTTATCAATTTACCTCAGCAACAATGGTGCACTGCTACTGTAAAGGTGTCGTCAGTGGCAACACCATCTAATAGTGCAGCTCAGAGTTTTACGGTAGTTTATAAATGATTGTTTTTAACTGTAAGCAGTAGCTTAGTAATTTACTGTAGAATGAGGACGGTTTGAGTAAAATGCTGAAATCAATATTATTTTTTTAATGATTCTTAAGTGATAATAATATTACTTGTTTTGATAAACAATATTTCCGTTTATCATGGTCATCGAAATAGTAATTGTATCG
>Ga0222712_10001694_pt1 | contig 26589 bp, 26 predicted proteins | sample C33_657DmetaG_FD_165043 | JGI IMG/M metagenome (GOLD analysis project Ga0222712, IMG submission 165043) | Estuarine water microbial communities from San Francisco Bay, California, United States - C33_657D | ecosystem: Environmental > Aquatic > Marine > Unclassified | place: USA: California... | reverse complement strand
AATTTTTCTTTTGTTTTCTTCTTAACAATCTCCATAATCAACTCTTTTCTGTTAACATTTTTTCTTGGTTCTTCAGAATTTTGAGATTGGGTGGGTTTTCTTTTTTGAGTCATAGACGTTTTTAATGTAAATTTATGACAGGAAAAAGAATAGTAAACTAATTAATGATTTAGGTTATTATTGTAATGGAGTTATATAATTCCCAAGTTTAATTATATTTTGTGAAATAAAGGGTATTAAGGTTTGTACATAGTCAGTACCTTCACCTTCACTATTAATTTCATTCTTACCTCTTGTTTGACTCTCAAAATGGTAAGATACTAAACTACCATCAAAATAGTTCTCGTACCCCATTAAAAGACATCTTGCGTTTAACTCAACATCCTCAAAACAAGTTTTATATTTTTCGTTAAAACCACCACATTTTTCAAATACGTTTTTTCGTATCATCATGAGGGCACCTGTGTTACCAAATACTTTTCTGAACGATGTCGGGTAATTATAATACGAATTTAAATTATTGTGACTAAGTATAAATTGATTACTTTTATTTATACCTGCAAAAATACCACCATGTTGGACTTTATTGTCTTCAAAATGAAGTCTACACCCAATAGTACCTGTTTTTGGATTTTCTTTCATTATTTTCAACATACCATAAACAACATTATTTAATATTTTAATATCGTTATTACAAAATAATAGAAAGTCATAATTTTCATCAATATGATTTTTAACCACATCATTATTTATTTTGGCAAAATTATAATAATCGTATTCAATTAGAGTTATTTGTACCTTTGTTGAGTTTTCGGTTATATAATTTTTTATCTCGGAAATCTCGTCCTCGTTTGACCCAGTATCTGCAACGAAAATATGATAAAGTTGCGAGTTGGAATGTTCTATAAATGATTCTATACATTGTTTTAATAAATAAACTTTCCCTTTTGTCGGGATTATTACTGCAACACCACCGATTTTTTTAATTGGTTTTTCTTTAATTTCGGGAACATATATTTTTTCGGGTAATAAATCCAATGGTAAATTATTTTTCCATTTTTCTACAAATTTTTCCTTACTTTCCCAAAACTCTTGGTTTGGACGACCTACTGATTGATGGGTAATCTCAAACGATGAGGTAACACCTATCTTTATACCGTCTAAATAATTAGGGACTGAAAACCCGTGGTCATAAAAGTGAAATTTTCCGTATGATTCATCAAAGGTATGTTTAATTTTTGTTTTATCAAATGAGATAAATAAACCATCAATAGTAACAACGGGTATTAAAAAAGGTAACTTTGGGGAATAAAGATTTAACCACTTCTTTTGATTCTCAGGATGATGATATACTTGACCGACCATAGTTTGATTCATATTCTCCCAATAAACACCCGATTCAGGAAAATAGCAAGACCCTGCTTTCCCAATTATACCGAAATCGGGATTATTAGAAAAGTCCTCAATAAGACGTACCCCCCAATTCTTCTCAAGTTTAATGTCATTATGACAACAAACTATAATGTCATAAATTGATTCACTAATCCCTTTGTTATAAAGTTCAGATAGAGAATATTGATTTTTATTTTCGTAATATAGTATTTGGATATCATTAAGACCTGATGATATAACAAGATGGTCATTAAATTTATCGTTATATTCTTTATCTTTATGTGTTGAATAGATTACTGTTATCATAGGTAGTTATCTCAATAAATTATAGATGGATAATGGTTTATTAAAATGTGTTTTAGTTAATGATTTGTTATAACATTCTTTTGCAAAATACCCATCGGCATCGTACTTATCTATGAAAAATTTACTGTCCCCAACAACATTTCTCGAAACCATGAAATTGTGACTATCAATAAACCCAACTTCAATAACTTTACCAAGAAGTCTTGTCCCTCCATTTTTTTCTAATTGTATGAATGAAATGAAATCAGATTCACAATCTTTAATTGTTTCCCATAAATCAGGATGAATTGAGGTATCATCATCATTAAAGTAGATATACCCTTCATTAATAATACTTAACGCATAATTTCGTTGTGCGTGACCTACTACACTACCCTTTTCTCTATATAAATGTGGTTCACAATTTAAAGGAATCAAATCTTTATTAGGTAATTCGTCCATATCAAAAACTACAATCCATTTGTAATTTTCTTTTGGTATATTAATAGTTTCACTAATAATATGTAGATTCTCAGGTCTACTACACGGTGTTATAATATTTAAAAACATCATTAATCAATTCTAATTACCCAACTTGTATCTTGGAACGTTTTATTTGGTTCTCCCACTTTTTCATTTATTGATTGGACAACACCACCCCAAACAGGATGATAATCATGCCCACCAATAAAACCACCTTTAACAATTAACGGTTTATAATTATCAATGTCTTTATTTACTTGGTCATAAGTATGGATACCGTCAATATAGATAAAATCAAAACTTTCATTAATCAATTCATTAATTGCGTCATCTGATGTTTTTTTTATTAAATGTATGTTGTCAAATGATTCAGTATTTAATACAAACTCTTGATGTACTTTGTTTAAGTCCATATGATAACAAGTCACATCATTTAAATCATAATCGTTAAGATATGGGTCTATTGCAATAACTTCTTTAAAATGTTTTGCAAATATTTGTGTGGATTCTCCCGCGTACGAACCAATCTCAACCATTCTCATTTTAGTCGTGTCTCCGAACTCATTTAGATATTGGATTAAATCCATTAAACCTTTAGTGTAATGTTCATCTCTCATTACATATAACTTATCAATTTTTTCTTTATTTACCATTTTTTTAAATTTGTAAAATTATTATGTGGGTATATAGAACCATTAGTGTAGTTATTAAAGGTATTTAATATTCTACTTGGGTAATCACCAATATGATTAGAATCTTTTATAAAAATAGAAACGTAATCTGACCAAATATCCGATTCTTTATTACTTGTGTAAAATTCAATTACTTCACAATTATAACCGTTACGTTTACCCCAATTTGACATAGCTTTTCCACTATCAGGAAAAAATCTCCAACAGTCAACAGGGTATCTATGAAAATCCCCATTTGATGGTGCGTTTAAGTAAAAAAGACCCGAAGGTTTAAGGACCCTCATAATCTCCAAAAAGTTTAACCAAAAAAATTCACTATGTTCAAAACAAGACGAACTAATAACATAATCAAAAGAGTTGTCTTCAAAAGGTAGTATATATTGGTCCTCAAGTACGACATCAACTCCAGGACCTGACTCTAAATCAACCCCAATATATTCCATGTTTTTAGGGGATAATGAACGGATATTAAATCCTCCAATATAAGAACCAATTTCTAATATTTTACCCGAATCTTTTTTATTATAAATGTAATTTGTAAAAAATCTTTTTGCGTTATCTTCGGCAGTTTTGTGCATAGTATTAATTATATTCCTGTTGAACCGAAACCGTTATCTCCTCGGTCCTTTTCATTTATTTTATTTTGTTGTACTAAATTGACCCATTTCCCATTTACTACAGGACAAAGTACTGCTTGTCCTATTTTCATACCTTTTGTAATAGTTACAGGATGGTTATTGGTATTAAAAATAATTCCTTTAACTTCACCTGTGTAACCATTATCAACAGTTCCTGGTGAATTTAAAATCATTAAACCTTGATTAATTGCTAAACCGCTTTTTGACCTAACTTGAATTTCATATCCGTCTTTAATATCAAATGATAATCCCGTTGGGACCAAGGCTCTTCCAAAAGGGGGGATGGTAACTTCCTCAATAGCATGTAAATCAAACCCAGAATCTGTATCATAATTATATTTTGGGGTGTATGCGTCAGGACTTAATTTAATAAACCCCAAATCTAATTGTGGGGTATAGTTTTCCATCTCACGTTCTAACGATTTCATATCTAAACCATGTTCTTCTAAAATTTTGTCATAGTCTAATTCAGAATCATCATGTTGAGATAAGTACTCTTGTAATTTTTCGGCTTGTTCTTTAAGTAAATTTAAATCCATTATTGTAATTCTTTTAATTTTTTTATCACATCAATTAACACCTGAACATCTCGTTCACAATATTCTGAGATTTCCTTTAACATACTTTTCTCCCAATAACATTCGTGAACTTTATCACCTGTAACATCACCTTCTTTTGGGGAAGGGACTTCCATACAAGTACACATTAAGTCTAATGACCCGATTGAGGTATAGGAACCGTATTGCCAAATCTCTTTAGTATCAATTGCTTTAATTTCCCATGGTTTTGTATCATAAGATGGTAGGATAGATGGTGGTAATAAACCATTAACTATCATACGTTTTGCCAACATAGGAATGTCAAAGTTTTTTAAATTATGACCACACAAGAAGAAGTCTAATTTACCACATCTTTCAAGTAGTTTTTGAACACCTTTTAATAAAGTTTTTTCATCATCATCAGAAAATGTTTGTGATTTAGTCTCCCCATTATCCATAACGAATGCGACACTAACACAAACTATTTTAGCGAACTCAGGAACTAATGCGGCTCTTCGTTTAAACATGAAGTTCTTTGCGTCAATATCCACATTCGCGTCCTCAGGAAATCTTTTTTGGAACCAATCAAAATATTTGTCAAATTGGTTAGAGATTTCAGGGTTAAAGTTTTGACATGAGTCATAGTCAGGACATGCCCCAACAGTCTCAATGTCTAAAAATAAAATTTTAGTGATAGGTATTTTAATCATAAATTATTTAATTAAAGATTTGTAAAATTCTGCTCTTGTTTTTGTAACAACTCTAAGGTCATAAGTGTCTTTAACTGTTTCGTAAAGACGTTCACCCATGTCAGTAATTAAATTAGGATTGTTAACCAATTTCTTAACGAATTTACTCCAATCTCCATGGTTTCTATTTTCCTGAACCAACATTGCATTACCGTCCACAAATTCACCGTTTTTTAAACAATGTTTAAGGTCGATAGTGTAAGGACCAACTTCAGAAGCGATAATAGCCTTTTTATAAAATCCTGCTTCAATAACCTTAAGTTGTGATTTCATTCTATTGAAGATATGGTTCTTAATCGGGGCTAATGAAATATCAAATTTAGAATAATTCATAGCATATGATGTAACGGGTTTAGTCCAAACTCTTTGATATGGTAAAGAAATGTCTGATTCGTATTTACCTTCTTTAAATTCCATTAAGAATTTTTTATAGTCATCTCCGATAATTTTGTAATTATCTGTAAAGATTTCTTCATACCTCATCCAAACAGTTTCTTCAGGTTTAATTGGTCTCTGATTTTTTTCACCTGTTTGTTTGTTAATTTCAGTGATAGTTCCTCTTGTATCAAAACCACACAAAACATATTGTATTTTTTCGTTAATATCCTTGTTCTTAGATACAAACCCATTTAACAATTTTAAATCATGTAAGTGAGATGAACCTCCCAACCAACCAATTCTGATTCTGTCAGATTCTTCTGATGGTTGTTTAAACTGTGACTCGTTAGGGTCAATAGCGTTTGGTAAAACGATTACATTTTTATTAACCTTACGAATTTCATTTGCGAATAAGGATGTTGTTGTGGTTACATAATCAGCCTCTCTTAAATTAGCGACAATTTTTTCATGTATTTTATCTTGGACAATAATACTGTGGATAGGGTGTTCCATAGTTGGTAACCAATAGTCATCAATGTCAATAATTGTTACAATCCCCATAGCTCTTAAATTTTTAATAATTAATGGGGTTTGTTCATAAACATGCCCAATAGTTCTATGGATATGCACTATTTGGTATTGTGACCAATATTTGGGGTCGTTTAATTTTGGTTCATAGTCAATGTCAACGTGAAAGTCATCGTTGTACATATTTTGTAACATTACGTGAGGGTCTACAGAACGGAATTTTCCTACACCTGTTTTATCAGATGGTAGAACTAATACTTTAATTTTTTGAGTCATAATTTTCTATTAATAAGGAAATATAACACGAAACGGGAAGATTATCAACCGTAGTAAAACAAAAAATCCCCACCGTTAAGTGAGGATTCCTATAATATTTTTATAATTATTGAACTTTTCTAATCTTAGTTACTTTACCTTCGAATACGTGTTTACCAACTTTAAAAGAAATCGTCTCATTTGATTTACTTGTTGATTCGGTTAATAAACCATTTTCAGATAAAACTTCCTCAACAACTTCCCTCATCATTTGTCTCATCATTTTCATATCAATATTTGATGATACTTGTTGTTGTGGTTGTTGTTTTGTTTGAGTTGGGTTAGCTCCCGTATTCATTAATCTACTAGCTCTCTCCACTAAATCATTTGATAAAGAAGGTCCTGCCATTGAATCAGGTTGATTAATAGGGTGTTCAATCATTAACATTTTAATCTCATCAGGTAACTTTGAGGACATAATTCTATCTTTAGAAGCTACTTGAGGTGAGTGGTTCATTGGAATATTACTCTCTTGTAACATCTCAGGTGGTAAATTATAATTCGCCGTTGGGGCCGAGTATTCCTCAACCATCGGTGCCGTCAAAACATCTCCTTGAACACCTCCTCTTGGCATTTGTCCATGTTTCTCCATTATTTTTTTTGATACCATTAATCGTTGTATCAATTCATTTTCATTTGTCATACTTCAGTATTTTCTTCAGGTGTATTTTCTTCGGGTCTATTATCAAAAACTGCGTTAATTATTACTCTATTCATACTTCTATCACCGTTTGGATTATATCCAGGTCTTAATTCATTAAACACTTCACCTGAAGGTTTAAAAGAAAGAATTTTATCAACCCTAAACATTCTCCATCCTGGTAAAGGTTGTTCACCTTTATAAGCCGTGTGAGAAGACCCTTCATCATCCCAAGCTCGTAAAACAGGGTTATCTGATTTACTATACCCAAGACATACAGGCTCAACCGACCTAAGTCCTCTACCACCTGGCTCATCTCCATCATAATAAATCACTATCTTTTGTTTTTTCTTGATAGCATCAATGATAGAGTCCATAGAAGCTACCTCTAAAATAAGTGATTTAGTAATGTTGTAAAGTTTCATTACGCTGAAGGTGTTGTGTAAGGATTTGTTGGTTTATATTCATTAATAACAGTTTCCGCTTTTCTCTCAAGAATATCTTGGATACCACCTGCTCCTTGGTTATAAACATCTAAGTCACCACCTGTTCCTTTACCTTGAGTGTCACCATCGGCAATTGCGTCAGGATTAACTGAGGAGTATTCGTAAGCGGTTTGTTTATAATCATTTTTAGGTATTAATTTAGCTCTTTCAGCTTCCGCGATAGCAGTTAAATCATTCTTTGGTTGTTCAAAATTTAAAGGTTCTGTAGTTGCCATTTTAAATTATTTTTTTCATTATGTCGTTTATTCTTCTCAAGCTTTCAGTGACTTGTAAATCATAGTCCCCGATACTTGTTTTATGACTTTTACTTGGTCTATTCATATCTGTAATACCATCTTTCTCATGTGGTTGTATGAATTGATTTGGTAATACTTCTGATTTATTTTTCTTAGTTGTGTAGACACCGTCTCTCATGGACCCTAAAGTATTGTGAACCCAGTTCTTCACATAATGACCGCCATTTAATATATATGGTAATTCATTTTCGTGACCGTCAAAACTATCAAACCAATTCTTCATTCGTTTTAATTGTTGGTAACTAACTTCACGAGTATCTCTTAAGTCTTTATTACGTTTATATCCTTCGGTGTTTTCATCGGCACCCTGAGCAGAGTCAAAACATTGACCTAAATAATTAAGTACATCCTCAGGTAAAGGAACTTTATGTCCGTATAAATCTTTATTCACTTGTCTTCAATATACTGATTAATTTATTAATACTAATTCCCTCCTTATCAGCCAATTTTTTAATTGATTGTAAATTTTTAACTAATATTTTACCAACACTTGTATTTTCACCATCTCTTCTCACAACATCAGAATTATCTTTTGATTTTTTAGACAAAATATCTTCAACCATTTTAATCATTTGTTGTTTCTCTTGTTCTTCAATACTTTCTTTTTCAGATAAACGTTGTCTTAATTTCCCGTTTTTCTTTTTCGCTTTTGGTAATTTACCTAATTCTTTTGCTCTATGAACCGAATTTTCAACACCCATTTTTTTAAGAGTTTTAACAGTGTTGTTAAAATCCATATCTTGAGTCTCTTCAAATCCAAATGCGTCTGAATAGTCAATTTCTGAAACCACATTATCCTCTTCTTCCTTACTCTCACCATAATAAACTCGGAAACCTCTTGAAATAGGGTCATTAGAAAATCTTGACATAGTAACCGTTTGGTCCATTGTTTTTCTTGGGTGTAGTGCTTGATTTAAATACGGTGTTCTTGCACTTAAAAGACCTCCGTCAGAATCAATTAATTCATCAATCTCACCTGTTTTAACATTATCTAATTCTTTATCAATTTCTTTTTTTGTAACTTTTTTCTTAGAGTTTAAAAATTTATTGATAATATTTTTAACATTTTTTGAATCCTTCTTTTTGAAATCCATCTTCTCGTCTTTCTTTCTTGATTCTGTTAATGTGTCGGCAACAGAGTAATATAAAGATATTTTGTCACCTTTATCCTTAAGGAAGAAGTAACAATTATTATTAAAGTATTCTTTATTAAAATTAATCATGTCTTTTTTCTCAATAAATACTTCGTTTTAATGTATTTATCATAAAAAAAGATGTCGAGTCAAAATATAAATCAATACGTGTATCCTAATCTGTTTCCTAAACTTGCTTTGGAAACTAACGATATGTCTTTAACATCGGATGAGTTAGGTTTTAATCAAGAGGTTGTATTTTCACCTTACTTGATTGCACAGACCTATGGTAACCGACTTCCTTTTTATTTTGATATTAATAATAGTGCAACAACTCAAAATCTAAATTTAACTTATAAAAATTATAACGTTAATAATATTTTTGTTTCTCAGAACTATTACAACCCTGATAATATTGATTTAACCTGTCTTACAGGACAGAGTTCTTGTGATATAGGACTAACAGGTATTGATAACGGTTTAGTAACTCAAATGACAGGAGAAACAATTACATTTACTAATGGATTGTTACCTGACGTATTAAAATTTGACAGACTAAGTTTTGATAGAAGATTAAAACTATTCCAAGTTACAGGGTATACCGAAAGTAACGTTAGGTTTTCAGGATTTGATAAAACTGTATTATATGAAGTAGTTAGTAAAACCGATTATACAGGTAAGTATCACGATTTATATGGTGGGTTTTATCAAGGGTTTTATAAACTATTTGGATATGATTATGAGATTTTTCCTGAAAGAATGAACAAAGGGTGGTCGGTAGAAATGATACTTAAACCAAGATTGTTTAATGAGTATTTTCCAAGTTCGGGCGAGACAACATTAAATGAAATATACCCTGAAAATAAAAACACTTTTTTCTACTTTGGGACTCGTGCAGAAAATAAATTTTATCATCATGCTGACGGAACACCTGATTGTTTTACAGGGTATACAAGAGTTACAACACCGTTAACAGGTTTAAGTACTTGTGCATGTTGTAATAAACTAATTACAGATAGCCGTTGTATATACGTTTACCCACCAAGGTCGGTAGACGGAAAACATGACCCTCATGTTAATTATGGATGTAGTTTATGTAAGGGTGATAAAAAAATAAGTATCACTTGCGGATGCGGTTGTGGTGAATACGGATGTGAAACTTGTGGGTGGGAATGTCAAACACATGATTGTCCACCTGAACCAACACCAACCCCTACTCCAACACCAAGTCCAACACCAACAAGTAATGGTTGTATCGTAGTACCTACCTGTACCCCAACATGTACTGAGTGTACTACTTGTACAGATTGTATTGACTGTAAACCAAGCGGAACTACATCAATTGAGGACACTTGTGAGAAAGACCCATTGTATGATGGAATGTCAAATGCGATGTCATTTAGACTTTGTGGTGACCCAAAAAATCCTCAGATTGGGGTTAAAGTTTTAAGGTTTACTGGTGACTGTACAACAACGGGTTCTTGCTCAACAACAGGAGTTACTTATACTACGGGGTATACAATAACAGAATATTGTACTACACCAATTTACCCAAGATGTGAAAATGAAAACCCTGCATGGTTAGAACAGGAACATTGGTTCCAACTTGATGCCGTATGGGAAAGATATACATGGTTAGATTTATGTGATTTAAATTACAGAGGTGGCTTAGGTGATATAACAAAACAAGTTTATTTAGAATCATTAGCAAATAACACAACTTCATTAGTTACTGCACAATATACCCATTCAGGAACAACACCCGCGGAACAAATAGAACTTGTCAACCTAAATGAAAAATGGTTACTTGACGGACATTATAGAAAAGGTAGATTGAAGTTTTACATTAATGGTAAAATATTTCACACTATTGAAGACTTTGAGGAACTTATTCCAAGAGCGTTAAATACGGACAAAGAAAAACAAGTCGGTGTACCATTTAATGTATCATGGGGTGGAGGTACTCAAGGATTACGAGAGAATTTAACTTTCTCATCAATGACATTACCTTACGGACTTTATATCCAAGACCCTGAATGTTTTCCAATTAATGATTTAACAGGTACAACATTTAGTGGTTTAAGTACAAACATTAAAATAGAACAGAACTTCGCAGGGACTTTTGAGGGAGGTATTTCTCAGTTCAGAATGTATGTGGAACCATTATCTGCGCCTGAAGTTAAACATAATTTTAATTTATTGAAGGATACCTTCAATATGTTTAACCCTGACTGTCCTGATTGTACAACCAATCTTTGTTTAATTGATGACTTCACTTATGAAATCGTTGATAACACAGTACAATTAGGTAGAATACATATTCCTGATAATAGAGATAATAATTATTTAATTGAAAATAGGTTACCCTTAACCGCACCATTAGTTACCTCAAGATATTGGGAAGATAATGTATGGTGGGGGGACCAAGGACAAACACCTATGTGTGTTGGGTATTCTTGGGCTCATTGGGTTGAGGACGGACCAATTCTTCACACTTCAAATATTCACCCAATCATATCACCTGTAACAATTTACCGAGAGGCTCAAAAGGTTGATGAATGGCCAGGTGAAAATTACGCGGGAACATCCGTAAGAGGTGGCGCCAAATATCTTAAAAGTATTGGAAAAATATCATCATACCTTTGGACATTTGATGTTAATGTGATGGTTAACACAGTATTGAACGTTGGTCCTGTTGTGGTAGGAACTAATTGGTATAATAATATGTTTTATCCTGACCGTAATGGTTTAATTAAAATTGGTGGTCGTATTGCTGGTGGACACGCATATGAAATTAATGGTGTTGACACAGTTAAACAACTATTTAGAATAAAGAACAGTTGGGGAAGAAGTTGGGGACAACAGGGACACGCTTTTATTTCATTCTCTGATATGAGAAGATTAATTAACGAAAACGGTGAAGTGTGTTTGGCCGTAGAAAATAGATTTTAAAAAATGAGTCAAAGTATTATTATACGAAGTATTAATTATGATGGTGAAATGGCCAATCTTATCTTTAACCCAAGTGGTGAAGATACTTCTTTTAACTTAGGTGACCATATATTACCATTTGAGTTTACTCCTTCATTATTTGATATACCTAACGAAGTTTATGGTACATATACCATTTTAATATTAGGCTCCGATTGCCCAAACTTTTTAAATGTCCCAAGACTAACACCGACACCAACTCCGACTCAAACCGTTACAAAAACTCCGACATCAACAGTCACACCTACAATCACACCTACACCAACATATGACCCTTGTAAAGTTCCGACACCGACACCAACATCAACAATTACGTCAACACCTACAAAAACACCAACAAAAACACCAACACCAACACCTTCATTCAATCCTTGTATTTCGGCGTTCCCAACTGAAACGCCAACTCAAACACCAACAACGACTCCAACACCAACAACGACTCCACTTTATTGTGACTTCACATATGAAATTATATATGTGACAAATACCCCAACCCCAACTCCAACAATTACACCGACTCAAACTGAAACACCCACCCCAACTCCAACAATTACACCGACTCAAACTGTTACACCGACTCAAACTGTTACACCGACTCAAACTGTTACACTAACACCTACCATAACCCCAACTCAAACGGTTACACCAACAAATACGATTACACCAACGATAACCCCAACAACAACACCAACACCCACACCATATAGAAACTTTTTAATCTCAAATTTGGATACTGATGGTTGTGTTGTATCTTTAATAGGGTCTAATTTTAGTTCTATGTTTAATTTCTCTTATCCAATAATAAATGGACAAAGTGGAAATGGATTTTTGTACTCAAATATCGCAGGTGACTTCATGACATTTACAATAACGGGAGGTACTGTTAATGGTATTAATGTTTATGAGAATGGTATGCTAATGAGTGGATTTACAGGATTTGACCCTATAACATACACGTACTATTTAACACAAACTATTGGTGATAATGATTTATTATATGTTGAAGTTCTTAACCCTCTTAACCCACCGAGCCCAACACCAACTAAAACCCCTACCATGACCCCAACAGTTACACCAACAAATACTGTAACACCGACGCTAACACCAACAAATACTGTAACACCAACAATAACACCAACAAATACTGTAACACCAACAATAACACCAACAAATACTGTAACACCAACAATAACATCTACACCGACTGAAACAATAACACCTACACCGACAGTAACCCCAACTAACACCATAACACCTACACCTACTGAAACGGTAACACCTACACCTACTGAAACAGTTACACCTACACCGACAATAACTCCTACTAATACAATAACACCAACCCCAACTGACACAGGAAATTACTTATTACAAGCTGACGGATTCTTTGTTCTACAGGCAGATGGCTCAAAGATTATTATAACATAAACTATTTATAAAATAAAAAGAAATGCCGAATTTACCAATATCATCATTACCCGAATTAACCGCAATCACTCAAAACGCTGAATTTGTTATTGAGGAGGGAGGTACTACCTATAAAATAAAAAATAGTGTTTTAGCTCCGTTTGCGACTGTTTTTGGTTTATATTCTCAAACAGGGAATAGTACAGTTATAAGTGCCACAACGGTTGAATCATCTCTTATTAATGGGGGTGTTGGAACGTTGTCAGTCCCTGCAAATATGTTTAAAATTGGGGATTCCTTTAGAGCGGATTTTGGTGGTTACCTTTCAGGAAAAAATAACGATACAATCACACTTAGGGTTAAATCATTAGGTACAGTATTGGTTGATAGTGGACCTCAGGTGTTGGTTGCGGGTGTCGGAGACGTATTCCAACTATCAATAAATTTTACAATAAGACAAATTGGGGGTCCTGGAGTGGCATCTATTGTAACGTTAGGTGTATTTAGTACTACAAAACAATCAAATGGTACACCAAGAGGATTTGCCTTTAATTTAGTTAATGATACAACATTTGATACAACAGTGTTGAATACTTTGGACGTTACTGTTCAATTCAGTTCAAATAGTGCTTTAAACTCAATCTATTCAGATATTTTTACCTTAAATAAAATTTATTAATGGGTAGTGTATTACAAATATTATCAGTTAATTACGATGGTCAATCTGCGGACATAACTTTCTACCCATGTTCGGGTGGAATTGTTAATATTGGGACCGTTACGTTACCATATGATTATTATAGTGATGATTTTAGAGGTTTATATTCGATATACATAACTAATTACGATAAGACTTGTGAAGTTGATGTACCATGTACAACAACAGTATATATAACTGATGAATCAGGAAACCCTCTTATTTCTGAAGATGGGTTCTTCATAATCGTAGAATAAAGTATTTATAAATAAAAAAAGAAAATGCCTAATATTAAAATATCACAACTTCCTTATGTCGGTAAAACGGGTTATACCTCTAATGACATAGTACCTTTTGTTAGTTACATAAATCCTACAGGTGACACAAGTGAAACTAAAATAGATGATATAAAAGATTATGTCTTAGATAATTCATTTATTCAAAATTTAATTATAGTTGGTAAAGGTGGAAATGTTGATTTTACATCGTTATATGATGCAATTGAATCAATTACAGGTTCGTCAGAAACCAATCGTTATGTAATCCAAGTAGGTCCTGGTGTTTACGTTGAACCTCCGATGAATTTAGTGGGTAAAGAATACGTTAGTATTGTCGGTGTTAGTATTAACACCGTTATAATAACACCTGATTCACCAACAAATATTATTTTCACAGTTGGTAACACAACAGAAATATCCTTCTTAACAATTAGTGGAGCAACATCAGGAGTTGGTGTGGCTTGTAATGATTTAGGAGGTTTTGCATTATTACATAAAATCTCTATGTATGATAATGATGTTCAGATTACCGTAACATCATCAATTGCCGATACTCAATTTTATGGTGAGTACATAGATTTAAATGGGGGTTATTCATATGGTGTTTATGTAATCGCATCATCAGGATATAAAGCGTTTGCCAATTTAGAAAACCACTTTAATTTCCCAATAGGAACACCAACAATTGCGAATTTCTGCCAAGGTATTAATTCCTCATTATCATTTGAAAGTGGTTCATGTACGGGTGATTATACACCAAATTCTGTCGCGTTTTTAGCGGAAGATGGGGCTAATATGACAATTTCAAATGTTAATATCTCAAGTTTTGATATTGGTATTTATATACCAAATAGTGGTAGTAACTCACCTTTCTTCGATATTGATGGTATAAGTATATTAGGTTCATTAAGTTACGATTTACTTGTTCAGGACCCTAATACTTACGGTGTAATACAAGGAAGTTTATCTCACCAACTAATTAGTAATAATTCTGAAACCGTATATTGGACTTTCTTAGACCATACTGATGGTGAATTAGATGTTACAAGAAAAATTTCTGTAACATTTAAAGACGGAACCCATACCGATTTATCAACCCTACTTTTTGAGGGTGGTACTATGGGTGTTCTTGAGGGTGGTATTATTACAATTGTAAGTGGACTTACATTTAGTATCTCCGAAGGGTTTGGTTATTTAGAAAGTATTATTGATAATAGTATTATCAAAAGATACGATTGGTTAGACACTCAACACACATTACTACCAAATCAAAACCAATACATTTATATAAATCAAAATGGTATCTTATCTAACTCTGGAACAAGACCAAATTCAATCTATAATATAGTTCTTGGTAGAGTTGTTACAAATTCTACTGATATTATAATGATTGACTCAAGTCCTTTAAATGCGTCCCACACATCTAACTTATATGGTAATTTATTTAGAAATGCGTTAGGACCAATCTACGATTCAGGGTCAATCGTAACTGAAAACGTAACGCCATACCATTTAAATGTGTCTGAAGGAGATTATTACTTTTCAACAAATGAATATTTACCAAGTGGAGGAACTGATATTACATTCACCATGTATTACAGAGATGGTCTTTCAGGATGGACAACTTCCGCAACTACTGAAGTTATTAATGGTTATGATGATAATAGTGGAACAATATCTCCATTACCATTAAGTGCATTTACAAAACATACTTTATATGTTATTGGTGAAGGTGTTAATGAACAATACTTCTTAGTATTAGGTCAAAATCAATACCCATCACTAGTTCAAACTGAAAACGCATTTTTACCAACACCGCCGACTTATTTTGATGATTCTGTAACTCAAATTGCAAGTATCTACATCCAACAAGGTGTGTCAAACATTGTTCAGATAGAAGACATTAGACCCGTGATTGGATTTAAAGCGGGTGGGGTTAACGCATCTTCACTACATGCCAATTTATTAGGATTGAGTGCGGATGACCACACACAATATCTTTTGGTTGATGGTGGTAGAGCAATGGAGGGCGACCTTGATATGGGTGGTAATGACATACTAAATGTTGATAGGATTCAAAGTGATAACGTAACCTCAACAAGTGTATCGGCGACGACATATTACAATTTACCTGTTGACCCAAATACATTTGTTACAGGATTCTCATATAGTAATAACACTTTTACCATAAAACAAAATAATGGACAACCTGACTTAACTTCAATAATTAATTCAGTAACAGGATGGACTGTGAATGGAGTTTTAACTGTGACAGGTAATACTTCAGTCCAAGGATTAACCGCAACAACAATTTCAGCAACCACATATTTAAATGTTCCTTCATTTGTTAATATGGTATTCGCTCATAGTTCGGTAGGACCTGCAGATGCAACAACTTACTACATTGGGGCACTACCTAATTTAACACCAAGTACCGCAAATCGGGATGCTTGGAGTGTCAATTCACAATACACAGGTAATATTACTGAAGTATCAATCATATCAAATTTTGGTGGTGGTTCTTCAGAGAACTCAACAATGACGTTGTATAATTTATCCGCAGGAACTTCTCAAGTAATTACATCAACATTACAATATCTTACAGGAACACCTGTCCAAGTTTTATTTGAGTCTTTCTTGGGAACTTCAATACCTGCTGGATGGTCCTCATCATTAGTAACTTTCGCGAGTGGGTATGCAGGATTAACAGGAACTACATCAACATTAACATCACCACTATTTGATGGAACCGCATATGCGTCATTAAACATTCAAACAGACGTTGCTAAATTTGGTGCGGGAACTGATGGTCCAATATTAATCCAATACTCATTAGATGGTGGAACTACATATTTATCCGCAGGTACTACAGGAACACCTACAGGGTCAACACCTTACGTTACTTCAACAGTATCGGTCCCCGCAACATCGGCTCAAATGATAATACGTTTTAGTGTTAACCCAACAGGAACAAGTGGTAAACGACTTAGAAACGTTTATTTCAATGGATTATCGTCATCAATAAATAACAATTATGTATTATCATCCCCATTATCGGTAACAAGTGGTGATAAACTACAGATTAGATGGTTAACACCGACTTGGGCAACAAATCCATCAGGTGTAACTAACCTATTTAATTTAAAATTAAGATTATAATATGAAAAAAAGAGAAAAGTGTTATCAGATATTAAATAATAATGTTGAGATAGATGGTGTATTAGTTACCAAATCAACTATCGTCTATTATGATGAGATTGGTCTTGAGGAGACTAAAGAAAATTATGATATTAATACAACTATTAAAGAAGGTTATATTCCTATTTATTTAAATAGGGATGTCCCATCTTTGTATGAGTCATTAGACTATGAAATTCAGAAAATATATTTGTCAGTTACTGCGGATGAGAATAGTTTAGATGAGAATGGTGAACTAACTCTTATTAGTAAAGAAAGAATAACTAACGGAATTAGATTATTATATTCTGAAAAAATATCAAACATTGTTAATTTACAAGAATCTATTGAAAGGTTTGTTTTAGACAATACACAAATACCCCAATTAATAATTGATGAGAGGGAAACATTAAAATTGGAATACCACAATCTGATATCTTATTTAGGTTTATAAAACTTCATTTATTTTTATAGATAATAATGATTGAGATAACAGGTGCAACAGGTACAGGACCATATGATATATATGTATGTGACATTACGTTAACATACTGTTACCCTGTCGCCTATTCTGTCTCAATTCCTCCAACATATTATGTAACAATTCCACCTGAATTAGATGGTGTTACACAAGTTGCAGTTCAATTAATTGATTCTTTAGGGTGTCCGTGTTTACAAATTTGTGATTGCCCAATACCATCGGTAACACCAACGATGACCCCAACAACAACACCAACAATGATTGTTGAGTGTAATTGTATTTTATTTGATAATACTTTATCTGACCCACAAGACTATACGTACACAAATTGTATTGGTGAAATAATCTCAGGAACTATTGATGGTTATACAACATTATATGTTTGTGGTAAATTACCAAGTACAACAAGTGAATATGTTTTAATAACAATTTCATCACCATGTGTTGATGGTTCATGTGTCCCTGTACCGACATCAACACCAACAATGACACCAACAAATAGTTTACCACCAATTGCAGGGATTTTTGAAGATTGTTGTGACCCATTAAATGTTATGGCGATTATTAATTTCCCATTTTCGTTTTATCCTTTAACAGGAGTATATTATGTTGAGAGTTCTGGGTTTATGGGTTGTGTTAAGTTAGTATCTGAAACATCATATATTGGAGTTTATACCTACATTAATGCAACAACCTTTATTGATTGTCCTGATTGTTTATTAACATATCCATGTATTGACCCAACACCAACCCCTACACCTACAATTACTCCGACTGAAACAATGACCCCAACCCCAACATTAACTGCAACTATCACACCAACTATTACTCCAACTAATACTATCACTCCAACTAATACGATAACTCCAACTGCGTCTATCACACCATCGGTTTCTATTACACCAACTAATACAGTTACACCATCGGTTTCTATTACACCAACTAATACGGTTACTCCATCGGTTTCTATCACACCTTCAGTTTCTATCACACCAACTAATACGATAACTCCAACAGTTACACCTTCTGTATCAATAACACCAACAAATACTATTACTCCAACAAGAACAGTTACCCCAACAAGAACAGTTACACCTACGGTAACTCCATCAGTATCAATAACACCAACAAATACTATAACACCAACAGTTACACCATCAGTATCAATAACACCAACAAGTACTATAACACCAACAGTTACTCAAACTCCAGGTCCAACATCTAGCCCAACACCAACAATTACACCTACTGTTACACCAAGTATCTCAGTATCAGTTACGCCTACTGTTACACCAAGTATCTCAGTATCAGTTACGCCTACTGTTACACCAAGTATCTCAGTATCACCTACAAGAACAGTAACACCAACAGTAACTCCAAGTATTTCAGTATCTGTAACTCCAACAATTACTCCTACGGTTACTCCAAGTATTTCAGTGTCACCAACAAGAACAGTTACTCCTACGGTCACCCCAAGTATTTCAGTGTCACCAACAAGAACTGTAACACCAACTGTTACTCCAAGTATTTCAGTGTCACCAACAAGAACTGTAACACCAACTGTTACTCCAAGTATCTCAGTATCAATAACTCCGACAATTACACCAACTGTTACACCAAGTATCTCAGTATCAATAACTCCGACAATTACACCAAGTATCTCAGTATCGCCTACAAGAACAGTTACCCCTACGGTTACACCAAGTATCTCAGTATCGCCTACAAGAACAGTTACCCCTACGGTTACACCAAGTATTTCGGTGTCAGTTACCCCTACTATAACACCTACAGTAACACCAAGTATTTCAGTATCAGTTACCCCTACAATAACGCCTACTGTAACACCATCAATCAGTTCTAAACCAACTAGTACCCCTACTCAAACCCCTACAATAACACCGACAAGAACTCTAACACCTACAATTACTCCGACAAATACAATAACACCAACAAATACTAAAACTCCTACACCTACTCCTACACCTACATGTTTCACTTATTCATTAGCTGGTGGGTCTATTGGGTCAACTTACACATTTGTAGGTTGTTGTGGAGAACCTCAATCATCACCAATAACCGTTGCTAGAGGAACATCTGTCGATGTTTGTTCATCAAGTATCCCTGTTAGAACATCAGGTAACGGAGCTATTGCAATAGGGCCTATCTGTACGTTATGTGACAACGCGATAGTGGCGATTAATTATAGAACTTCTAATAGTGGAAATACCACAAGTCAAACAGGGACTTTAAGTTACACATTAAATGGGGGTTCATCCATAGTGATAAGTTCGGCCCCAAGGTCAAATCAAGGACCAACTTATGTTGGTTTTACACCAATCACATGTAATTATGGTGATGTTTTAGTATTTAACTTTACTCCAAATACGGGAGGTGACACCACTTGGGGTCAAGGTAATTTAGGACCTTATAATAACATCGGATGTTTTGGAACTACTTATACGTATACCGTAACATCAACAGGTCTTACTAGTATATACTTCAACATTACTTCTCAAAACACTATATGGGGTTCAACCTGTTAATTTAACAAATCTATTTATTTTAACTGAATTCTCATTATTTTTTTCATAAAAAGAAATATGAAAATTTTTGTTCAGATTGCGTCATATAGAGACCCCCAACTATTACCAACAATCAAAAATATGTTTGAGAATGCTAAGAAACCAAAAAATTTGGTTTTAAGTATTTGTAGACAATATCATCCTGAAGATGGTTTTGACAATCTTGATGAATACAGAAACGATAATAGGTTTAGAATCATTGATGTTTTATATTCAGAATCAAAAGGGGTGTGTTGGGCAAGGAATCTAACACAACAACAATACCAAGGAGAAGAATATACTTTACAGATAGATTCTCATATGAGATTTGAAAAGAATTGGGATGACACTTTAATTAAGATGGTTAAACAACTACAAAAGAAAGGATTCCCTAAACCATTATTAACGGGTTATGTTTCATCATTTGACCCTGAAAACGACCCCCAAGGGAGAGTACAAGAACCGTGGAGAATGGGGTTTGATAGATTTATCCCTGAAGGTGCGGTCTTCTTCTTACCTGAGACAATTCCTGGATGGAAAGAAATGAAAGAACCTGTAACCGCAAGATTTTATTCTGCCCACTTTGCATTTACATTAGGTAAATTTAGTGAGGAAGTTCAACATGACCCCGAATTTTATTTTCACGGTGAAGAAATCTCAATCGCCGCAAGAGCTTATACACATGGGTATGATTTATTCCACCCTCATAGAGTTGTAATTTGGCATGAATATACCCGTAAGGGAAGAACCAAACAATGGGATGATGATAAAGAATGGGTTAAGAAAAATGATGTATCACACGCCAAAAATAGACAATTGTTTGGTATGGACGGAGAAGAAGTGACTTTAGATTTTGGTAAATATGGTTTTGGTACTGAAAGAACTTTAAAAGAATATGAAATTTATTCAGGTTTAAGATTCTCAAGAAGAGCAGTCCAACAATACACATTAGATAAGTTATATCCACCAAATCCACAAATATTTGAAACTGAGGAGGAATGGGAAAATAGTTTTGCAAGTATCTTCAAGCATTGTATTGATATAGGATTCCATCAAGTTCCTGAAAAAGATTATGAATTTTGGGTTGTTGCGTTCCATGACGAAAAAGATGAAACAATTTTTAGGAAAGACGCTGACATACATGAAATAAATAGAATGATGACAGACCCTGATGGATACTGTAAAGTGTGGAGAGATTTTCAAACAGTACATAAACCAAAATATTGGGTCGTATGGCCTTATAGCACATCAAAAGGTTGGTGTGAAAGATTAATAGGGAATTTATAAATATGAAAATGCCAATTAGTGAAATATTGGATAGGTATTCTATTGCGATATTAAAAAGAGAAAGAGCTGACGCTGAAAACTCTAAAGAAATAAATGATTTAAAATCAGAAATTGATAAATACTCTAAAGAACAATATGAGTTTATTAACCAAAAAATTAAAGATTTAATTGAGGTTAATGGTAATATTTGGGATTTAGAATCTGATATCAGAAAAGGGAAAGAAGGTGAGTTAGGTTTAGAAGAAGTTGGCCGTAGAGCAATAAAAATACGAGAGTTTAATAAAATTAGAATAACTCATAAAAATAATGTTGTTGATTATTTTGGTGAGGGATATAAAGATATTAAAATGAATCATGTTAGTAGCGATGATAAATAAAATTGTAGTAACATTAACAACGGTTCCCGAAAGACTATCCTATCTTGTAGAGGATGGTTTTAAATTAGTAGTCCAATCAATCTGTGAACAAAATCATAATAATTATGAAGTTCATTTAAATCTTCCGCATGTTTATTCTGTAACAGGTGAGTTTTACATTATACCTGAATGGTTAGATGAATTCCAAAATAAGTACCAACATTTGAAAGTGTTTAGGACTGAAGATATGGGACCACCAACCAAAGTTATACCAACCATCCTTAGAGAAACTCCCGATACTTTATTAATTGTTGTAGATGATGATTTAGTCTATCACCCTGACATGATTAATGAACATATAAAATATCATGAACAATTACCAAACTCAGTTATGTTATATGATGGTAGAGGTTTAGTTGGTAATAGATTTAATGATTTAAGAGACTCATGGATTATTTGTGTGACCAAACCTACAAGAATTAGTGGATTGTTACAACACTATAAATCGGCATCATATTTTGTAAAATACTTTGAATCCGATTTTCACAATGACTTTGTTGGTAAAACAAAATCTGATGATATCTTAATGACATATTACTTCTTATTTAAAAAGATAAAAATGTATGTGATACCATACGAACAAGATAACGATAAGTTATCTACTTACGATAGTTGGTATAACTTTCAAGGAGTTACGACATTTCCTGTATTAAGACATTCTAATAGTCTTGGTAATACAGGTTGTAATCACCCTAAAATATTAGAGATGGAAACTAAATTTTTTATTCCTGAAGAATTTAAGTTTATAGATAAATTGCCCTTAGATTAACAAATGAATTATTTTGAAAAAGTAAAATTGTGGGATGATGAACATTGTGAAAAACATGTTTGGAATCTTGCTAATAACATGAAAGAGTTATTAAAATCAAAAAATATTAACGAATTATTTTATCTTGATATTGGTGCCAATGTTGGTAAGGTATATGATTTAATGAATAATGGTTATACAGTTAAAAAAGTATGGATGTATGAGGCAAGTCCAATATTGTTTGACTATCTAAAAATTAAATATGTTAATGATGAAAGGGTTGTAATAGATAACATCGCAATCTCAGATTCTGAAGGTGAAGTTAATTTTGACGAGTCCTCAATTATACATCAAATTGAAACTAATTCCCCCGATTTAAATTTTGGGTTATCTAAAATAGGTAATTCACCCTCCCAAACTAAAGTAAAATCTAACAAGTTAAGTAATCTTATAGGTACTAATAATGAAATTTTAGATAATGTGACGTTTATTAAAATTGACACTGAAAACGTTGACTTTAATATTCTAAATGATTTAGTAACAATAATTGATAAATTTAAAACAAAACCAATTATTGAGTTTGAGGTTAATTATCACATGGGACCAATAACTAAAGAAACTGCACAATCTATTTTAGACAAATTCTCAAACATAGGATATAAAGAATTAAAATTAGAGGATTGTTGGGGTGACGGAATTTTAATACCTGAGTAAAATGAATGAAGAAATTTTAAAAGTAGTTAAAGAATTTAATGAAATACCTAAAAAGTATTGGGAAACAATAAGTTTAACGGGACCTCAACATGACTTTGAAAGAAGTAAACCTGGTCCATATCTAAAAACCGCGGCTAAAATTGCGAGAATTTTAAATATGAAAACTGTTGTTGAGATTGGTGCCACAAGATTTGCTTTATCACAAAAATGTTTAGATTATTATAATAATGAAATGAATCCATTTGTGTCACCACCATGTTGTGCTGATGGTCATGGGGGTATAATTTGGACTATAGAAGGTTTTGATGTTTATTCTTGTGATATTGACCCTAATTGTAAAACACAGGCGGAATGGTCTTTTGGTAATATTAATCAACCATTTCCTGACAACCTACACTTACATATTCCTGAAGATGGGATTGAGTTTCTTAGAAACTTTGATAAAAAAATTGATGTTTTATTTTTAGATGGTTGGGACACAGGGACTCATGAATACCGTGAGAAACACCTTGAGTCATATGAGGTTGCAAAAGATAAATTATCAGATACACATCTAATATTAATAGATGATACCGATTTCAATATTGATGGAGAAGGTAAGGACGCTTTCTTATCACCTCACCTATTATCATTAGGTTATATTTTATTGTTTGATGGTAGACAAAAATTATACGTTAATAAAATTTAAAGACATGGTAACATTAGTAACAGGATTGTGGGATTTAGGTAGAGGTGAACTAACTGAAGGGTGGTCAAGGTCATACGAAAATCATTATTTAACCAAATTTAGTGAACTATTAAAGACAGAAAACAACCTCATCATTTTTGGGGATTCTGAATTAGAAAAATTTGTGTGGGAAAGAAGAGAAGAGTCTAACACCCAATTTATTAACAGAAATTTAGGATGGTTCAAAAATAACGAATTCTATGAAAATATTCAAACAATTAGAATAAACCCTGATTGGTATAATCAAGTTGGGTGGTTAAAAGAATCCACTCAAGCAAGATTAGAAATGTATAACCCACTTGTTATGTGTAAAATGTTTTTATTACATGATGCAAAAATCCTAGACAAATTCAATTCCGATTATATGTTTTGGATTGATGCTGGGTTAACTAACACTGTTAATTCAGGTTATTTTACTCACGATAAAGTAATTGATAAATTACCTAACCTAATTAATAAATTCACATTTATTACATTCCCTTATGAAACAACTTCTGAAATACATGGGTTTGACTTTAATAAAATATGTGAGTTTGCAGGGGGTGTGGTTAATAAAGTTGCTAGAGGAGGATTCTTTGGGGGGCCTAAAGAAACTATAACTGAAACTAATAATTTGTATTACCAATTACTATCCACAACACTATCAAGTGGATATATGGGGACCGAAGAAAGTATCTTTAGTGTTATGTTATACAAATACCCAATGTTATTTGATTATTCAGAGATTGAAGGTAATGGTTTGGTATGGTTGTTTTTTGAAAACATTAAAAATGGTGATATAAAACTTAAAAATGAAAAGTCAGGTGATAAGATTGGTAAAGTTACTGATATGAGTAAAGTTGGTTTGTATGTTATTGGATTCAATAGTCCTAAACAATTTGAGACCCTATTGTTTTCAATGAAAAAGTACGACTCAAATTTCTTGGATAAACCTAAAAAATATTTGTTAGATAACTCAACAGATTTATCAACCACTGAAAAATATTTGGAATTATGTAAGGAATATAATTTTGAACATATTAAAAAAAATAACTTAGGTATTTGTGGGGGAAGACAATTTATCGCCGAACACTTTGATAAAACAGATTTAGAATATATGTTCTTTTTTGAGGATGACATGTTCTTCTACCCAAAACAAGGTGATGTTTGTAGAAACGGATTTAACCGATATGTTGACAACCTATATACCAAATCCCTATCAATTATTAATAAAGAGGAGTTGGATTTTATTAAACTTAACTTCACAGAATTTTATGGTGATAACTCAACTCAGTGGAGTTGGTATAATGTACCTCAAGTTGTTAGAGAGGAGATATGGCCGAACAACAAAAAACTACCTGTACAAGGATTAGACCCGAATGCTCCAAGAACAAGATTTGAGAGTGTTAAGTCACATCAAGGAATTCCATATTCGTTAGGTGAAGTTTACTATTGTAATTGGCCTCAAATAGTTTCAAAGGAAGGTAACCGTAAAATGTTTTTAGAAACAACATGGGGACACCCTTTTGAGCAGACGTGGATGAGTCATATATTTCAAGAAACTATCAAAGGTAAAATCAAATCAGGAATACTATTACTAACACCAACAGAACACGACAGATTTGATTTTTATGAGAGTTCGTTAAGAAAAGAAAGTTAATTCGTTTATTTTATCTATTTCCAACTATTTATTATTAAAAATAATAGATGGAGTTTTATATCAAAAAAAACGCAACCCTACCCATAATTAAACTACAGGTTGTTAAAGACGGAAGAAGTGACTACAACAATTTCATGAATTTGATTGAAGTGTCCGCTCTATTCTTTTCCATGGTTGATGTCGAAACAGGAGTTCCAAAAATAATGTCTCGTCCTGCAGGATTTGTTGAGAAAACTTTTATAGAACCTAACGCAGAACCTGAATACTATATCTATTATAAATTCACAAATAGAGATACGAGTAAAGTAGGTAGATATGAAGGTCAATTCATGTTAAGAAGTGATGACGGAACTTTAATACTACCCATAAGAGAAAAACTATACATCAACGTCCAAGACTCATTTATTGCTGACGATTTAGACTATGAAACTTGTTATACGTCTGAATTCCCTTGTTGTGTTAATGGACCAATTCTTTAATTTTTAAGATAGTTTGATTTATTCCAACTAACTCATTATACTTATAAAGGTAAGGTAAACCCCATTCTGTATGGGAGCTAATAAACCAACTAAAATAATTTATAATGATAAGTCAAGAAGAAATTAAATCCTTCCTTGAAGGTGGTGACCCCGAAGAGTTCATCGTGGCAATTGAGTTTGATTATGCGTCAAACTGTGTCTACAAAATAAAAGAAATCCCAGGAAAAGGTAAAGAAATTAGAAAAGATACGTTCACCCCATTTGCGTGGGTTGGTGATTTACGAGGTTTAAATTTCTACCAATCCTCAAAAGGAGCTCAAAAAGAAGCCATGACCAAACATGGTATTATGATTGAAAAATTGGAAACCGATGGAAATGAACGATTAGACCAAGGTCTTAATTTCATGGTTAAA
>Ga0222712_10001693_pt1 | contig 26593 bp, 24 predicted proteins | sample C33_657DmetaG_FD_165043 | JGI IMG/M metagenome (GOLD analysis project Ga0222712, IMG submission 165043) | Estuarine water microbial communities from San Francisco Bay, California, United States - C33_657D | ecosystem: Environmental > Aquatic > Marine > Unclassified | place: USA: California... | reverse complement strand
ATCAGGGGCAGGCTATCAATCGTGCGCTGGGTCCCGACACCATAAAATTGATCATCAAGAAGGCCGCACGGGTTTGTGGCCTAGAGCGCATCGAAGCCGATGCGTTCAGCGCGCACTCATTGCGTGTTGGCGCCGCCCAGGATCTACTCCGCAGCGGCCATGATACTGCCGCCATAATGCGAGCGGGGGGATGGAAGTCAGTCGATGTGATGGCCCGATATCTCGAATTTGCGGAGCACAATGTTTGGGCTTAAGTGCTTCGATTGTGTGATATGCATTCAGCTATCGCCCTGACACAAAAGTCTTTATCTAACTGTCGAGTTGAATTGATATACCGAATTTGAACTAGAATTTATTGAGCTGACCTACAATTAGTCAATCGCGTTGCCACTCTTGAAAGAGAACGCTAACGACAAAGGACAATGCAAATACCTCTCACGGAAAACTTGTCTAATTGGCTCCTTGAGCTGCCGAGAATGCAGAAAAGAGCAATAGCCGTTCTTGTCGACGCGCTGTTGTGTATATTTACAGTGGCGCTGGCCTACAGATTGCGCCTGGATGCTTGGATTTTCCCTACCGGTCAACAGTGGCTTTCCTACTTGCTCGCTGTCGCGATCGCACTGCCTGTCTTTATCAAATTTGGACTTTACCGGGCTATTTTTCGTTATGTGGGATGGTACGCCCTAAGCGCTGTGACGCTCGCATGTCTGCTCTACGGTGCAATCTACTCGTTCATTTTTTCGGTTGTGGGTATTACGTTAGTTCCGAGAACGACCGGATTTTTGCAACCCATACTTCTGTTCATTTCTGTCGGGGCCTCAAGAGCTGTTGCTCGTTTCTGGCTTGGTGGAGGATATGCAGCAATACTTGGGACCGCCCCAAGAAGGCGCGTTCTAATTTACGGGGCAGGTTCCGCGGGTCGACAGTTGGCGGGGGGATTGGCGAACAGTCAGGAGATGCAGGTGGTCGCATTTGTCGACGATGACCATTTGCTCCACGGAAACTTCTTGAACGGTAAGCCGATCTTCGCGCCTGCGAAGCTTGCTGACGCTATTGAAGATCTCGCTATAAATGATGTCCTTCTCGCCATTCCATCGGCATCCCGACAGCGGAGAACCGAAATCGTAGATAGCCTCCGTGGACACGAGGTAACGGTCCGAACTTTGCCTGGAATATTCGAACTCGCTGACGGTAAGGTAACTGTAAACGATCTTAGGCCGTTACAGATCGAGGATCTATTGGGACGTGATCCAGTTCCGCCGGAACCGACTTTGATGGCGAAATGTATAACTGGCAAATGCGTTATGGTAACTGGCGCGGGGGGTTCGATTGGCAGCGAACTATGCAGGCAAATTCTCGCACAGAACCCTGAGAAATTGGTTTTGGTCGATCATAGCGAGTTTAACCTGTACGTTATTGATCAAGAGTTGGCGGGGCTCAAACAAGAGACACAGCAAACCCAAATTCTGCCGATATTGGCTTCCGTTACCGATACTGCCCGCGTCGAAGAGATTTTTCGGGTTCATTCTCCGGCTACGGTTTATCATGCAGCAGCCTATAAGCACGTGCCTCTGGTAGAAGCCAATCCCACCGAAGGCGTCCGAAACAATGTTTTTGGTACGCGAACACTCGCAATATTGGCGATGAAGTACCACACGACCGATTTTGTGCTGATCAGTACAGACAAAGCGGTGCGGCCTCCCAACATCATGGGCGCGACAAAACGTGTCGCCGAGATGGTTCTGCAGGGCATGGCTGAAAAATCGCCTTCAACCTGCTTTTCAATGGTCCGTTTTGGAAATGTACTGGGATCAAGCGGATCTGTTGTTCCCCTTTTCCGGAAGCAGATTGCGGCTGGTGGTCCAGTCACTGTCACACATCCGGAAGTCACCCGATACTTCATGACTATTCCGGAAGCAGCTCAACTCGTCATACAGGCAGGTGCAATGGCGACTGGAGGAGATGTATTCGTTCTCGACATGGGCGAACCCGTCAAGATCATCGATCTCGCAAGACGAATGATCGAACTATCCGGCCTAAAAGTAAAAGAGGGCACGATAGATGACGGCATCGAAATAAGGATTAGTGGTCTGAGGCCCGCCGAAAAGTTGTACGAGGAACTTTTGATCGGCGAAGAACCGATGGAGACGCATCATCCGCGTATCATGCGCGCACGTGAGCCAGTTCCTGATCGCGAGGAATTCGAAGCATTCATATCGGAACTGAGTGCAGGAACTCATTTGCTGGAATATGCTGAACTGAAGCAATTGATTAGCAAGCTTGTCCCGACCGTTCAAACTTCAGTGAAAGCCGCCATCCTCATTGGCAGAACTTAAACCATTGCTCATAAAGGAGCCGGGCTCTGCCGCTTAGTAATAACAATCTCGGAAGCAATTCGATAAATCGAATAAAAAGTTCACATGAACATGCTGGTCCTAGTTCGGGAGAGTCGCCTGTCAAATCAGGCCCATAACCAAGGCCAAAGCCAATCCTAATTGGGCCTTAGGTTCGCGCCGAAACTGCCGAACATGAGCGATCAACCATAAGCGGTCGATTATGTTAAACTTTGACACACGGCTTAATATCGATTTTTCCTCCATGTTACCTTGATGCAAAAAACGCTGGTTCTTTAAAAGCACTTCACGATACCAACCGCTGCGCATCAAAGAGAGCCGTTTCATCGCACCGCCAAAGCCAGGCATGGCGCCGAATTGATTTTGACTATGCTGACGATATCGGATTCCCGGCCATTCATCTATGACCCATGATAGGCCGTGCGAACGACAGATAGCGTAGCACAACCAGTCGTGCGACATGCCCTTCCAATCCAGGGCATCAAGCTTTCCGATCTGAGTTGCTATTAGTTTAGCTGCGATTGGATCAAAAACATATGTGCAACCAGCTGATGCTGATTGGAATAGGTGGTCGAAGCGTCGCTGCGGATATGCTTTTTCTATTACCCACTCCTCTTTTGAGGTGTTTGAAAATGCTGTTAAGTTTGAAGCATATCCGAAAGAATTGGTAGACTGGATTAGCTTTGTTGCACGCGAAAGCTTTTCCGGTAGCCAGATGTCATCTTGATCCGAAAAGGCAAAATAGTCATGTGGCGTATCATAGATATCGGTGAGTATACTGAGAAAATTTTCGCACGCAGCTCCAAAACGGCGAGACAAGTCAGGCAGAAGAACCATCTGCTTAGGATAGGCCAAAGCATAATGTTCTAGGATTGCGCGGGTGCCATCTGTCGAGCAATCGTCTCGAGCATAAAGGGTAGTCGTTACAGCTTGCTGACGCAGAATGCTCTCGATCTGTTCTCTGACGAATTGTTCACCATTGTACGTGGCCAGCATTACACCTACTGACGGTTGCATGCGGCTTCCTCCTTTGAATTGAATCAGTTTCAACGAGCCAATACTGTTTGCGCTAAACGCATGCGACTAACCGACGATGTAGAATTTTCCAATTTCAAAAAATTATCAGCTTGGATTTATTAATCGCATGGGTAATGCGCGGCAACGGCAGCTTCAGCCCATTGTCAGCAAAGCTTTGGTAAGTAACACATATCATCTAGTGATTAAACAAAATGCACCTGTTGCAAAAAGGGGAGTGCGATAACGAAATGAAACGCATACTGGTAACTGGAGGAGCGGGATTCATCGGGTCTGCGGTATGCAGGCACTTGGTCAGGGACCTTGGCTATGAAGTGGTGAATGTAGACGCACTAACCTATGCTGCTAATCTCTCTTCTTTATCGTCGATAGCTGATTCTGGGCGTTATCACTTCGTAAAAGCTGACGTACGTGATCGTGGAACCATCGATGCTGTTTTTGATCGCTATCATCCTGATGCCATCATGCATCTTGCCGCCGAGAGCCATGTGGACCGTTCGATTTCGGGCGCTCAAGTATTTTTGGAAACTAATATTTTGGGTACAGCGGTGATGCTTGAGGCAATGCGTGCATATCGCGACCGCTTGTCATCTGATCGCGCTGAAGCGCTAAATTTTTTACACATCTCGACTGATGAGGTTTATGGCTCGCTTGGCCCTGCGGGTTTGTTCACAGAAGAAACCTCATATGATCCATCCTCGCCATACTCAGCTTCGAAGGCCGCTTCCGACCATCTCGTTCAAGCCTGGGTTCGGACTTATGGTCTTAAGTGTGTGATCTCCAACTGCTCAAATAATTATGGGCCTTATCATTTTCCAGAAAAGCTGATCCCGCTCGTGATTTTGAACGCACTCTATGGCAAAGTTCTTCCCGTCTACGGCGATGGCTCGAATGTCCGGGACTGGCTGTATGTGGAAGATCACGCGCGTGCGTTAGTCATGATTCTAGAGAAAGGCCGCCCGGGTGAAAAATACAATATTGGCGGCAGGAACGAACGCACCAATTTGCAAGTCGTTGAGCGTATCTGTGATATAATGGATACCTTTGCACCAAAGAAGTATTCACACCGAAATCTCATCAGTTTTGTCGCCGACCGCCCCGGACATGACCATCGCTATGCGATTGACGCCACCAAAACCGAAGAGGAAATTGGATGGAAGGCGCAGGAAAACTTCGATAGTGGCATTGAGAAGACGGTTCGCTGGTATCTACAAAACCGAGATTGGTGGGAACCAATTCGCAGCAAGGTCTATTCGGGCGAGCGCCTTGGCATGCTAACAAAATAGTAGCGCCGTTGCCGCAGGGGCAGTTACGCCTCATTCCGCAACTGGGCTATCATTTCGCGCAGATTCACGCGCCAGTGGGGCGCGGGCACGCCGATTGCAGCTATGGTGGCGGTCTTATCTAGCACTGAATAATGCGGGCGCTTCGCAAGCGTTGGATAGGCGTCAGTTGAGATCGGTAAGATCGGGATCGCATGTGCGAGAATTCCAGCTGCCAATGCTTCCTCCTGGATTGCAACCGCAAAATCATACCAGCTTGCTGTTCCACTATCGGTGTAATGATAGATGCCACGTGCTTGCATCGTTGCAAGTTTCCAGATGCCGTCAGCTAGCGAGTTTGCCCATGTGGGTGTGCCAATTTGGTCAGCTACCACATTTAAGACATCTCGCTCCTTCATCAGACGGAGCATCGTGCGCACAAAGTTATTGCCTCTGCTACTGTAGACCCAAGCGGTCCTTACAATAAGCGTATGGTTACCTGCCTCCTGCTCACCGCGTAGTTTCGACGCGCCATAAACCCCAATCGGTAAAGTCGGCGCATTCGTTTGATAGGGGCGCCCCGCCTCTCCATCGAAAACGAAATCCGTCGACACATGCACCAACTGCGCGTTTCCGGCGTTTGCGGCCTGCTTCAAATAACCAACCGCGTCACCGTTCACTCTATACGCTGTTTCGACATCATGTTCGGCTTTGTCGACGGCGGTATAGGCTGCTGCATTGATAATCAGATTAGGTTTTTCGGTTGCAATGAATGCGTCCACTGCCCTGGCATCACCAATGTCGAGCATCTTGCTAGTCGCCGCGACGATTTCCATTCCCGTAGGGGCAGTGTCTTTTAGCGCTTGTCCCAGTTGGCCGCCGGCACCTGTGATTATGGTCTTCATCGGAGCGCCTTTCAGGGGAAAACGGTTGCTTCGGTCAGCGGTATTCCAGCCGCGTCTTTTGCCGATAACGATGGCGTCAAACCATTAAGTGGCCATTCGATGCCGATGGCAGGATCGTTCCAGAGCAGGCTGTGCTCGTTTGCAGGAGCGTAGCTGCTGGTGCATTTGTAGAGGAAATCGGTTCCATCCTCGAGGCAAAGGAAACCATGCGCCATCCCTTCAGGTACATACAGCATTCTTTTGTTTGCTGCAGATAGTTCAACGCCGATCCAGCTGCCAAACGTCGGTGAAGCACGGCGGAGGTCAACCGCGACATCGAACACGGCCCCAGATGTCACCCGCACCAGCTTTCCCTGCGGCCCTGGCTGCTGATAATGCAGTCCCCTCAAAACTCCACGCGAAGAGCGACTATGATTATCCTGGACAAATTGAAGGTCCATCCCTGCGTTACGAAAAGCATCTGCATTCCAGCTTTCCATGAAGAAGCCGCGGTCGTCACCGTGGACACGGGGTTCAATTATCGTGACGCCCTCAATCGCAGTTGGAATAAATTGCATGTTCAACCACGCTCCAAAAGCTTCATCAGATATTCGCCATATCCAGATTTCCGTAGTGGCTCCGCGATGCGCTGCAACTGGGCATCGTCAATGAAACCATTGCGCCAAGCGATCTCCTCAGGTGCGCAGATTTTTAGGCCTTGTCGCTCCTCGGTAATGCGAACATAGTTTGCAGCATCGATCAAAGCGCCGTGCGTACCGGTATCGAGCCATGCATAACCGCGTCCCATTATCTCAACCGATAATTCCCCGGCTTCCAGATACATGCGATTAAGATCGGTTATTTCAAGTTCGCCCCTTGCTGAAGGTTTGACCTGATGCGCAAGTTCAACAGCCTTGCCATCATAGAAATACAGACCAGTTACGGCGAAATTTGACAGGGGCTTTCTAGGCTTTTCTTCAATTGTTTCAGCTTTGCCATCCGCGTCGAACGAGACTACACCGTACGCCGTCGGATCACTGACGTAGTAGCCGAATACGGTAGCGCCCGATGACCGGTTGGCTGCTGATTCGAGGAGACGCGGCAGGCCATGTCCGTAAAAAATATTATCTCCCAAAATGAGCGTCGACGGCGCTGTGCCAACGAAATCAGCACCGATATGATAAGCTTGTGCCAAACCGCCTGGGTCTGGCTGAACCGCATATTCGATAATAATGCCGATGTCTGAGCCATCCCCAAGCAGTGCCTGAAATGCCGCCTGATCTTGCGGGGTCGTGATGATCAATATCTCGCGTATTCCGGCAAGCATGAGAACCGACAATGGGTAGTAGATCATCGGCTTGTCATAAACTGGCATCAACTGCTTCGAAACCGCTTTGGTCAGTGGATAGAGACGGGTGCCGGAACCACCAGCTAAGATTATACCTTTACGCATTATAGAGCCGACCTTTTTGGCAAAGAAGACCATGTCCGTTTAGAAATCGTATGGTATTCAATCAAGGACTATAGATCGATTCACGAGCAGCTTGCGCAAGGGAGGAGAGACGGCTAAGCAATTTGTGTGTAGTCGAGACTGAATCCTGCGGTCGTAGTTAAGTTAAAGCGTTCGGGGCAGTGTAAGATGGGACCGTGCCGAATGTTGGAATTAGCAGCTCTAGAGCGATAAAGCATGTTTATCCAATTCATTGTTGCAACCATCGCGACCGTCTCCTTGTCAATTGCTATGATCATCGACAGCACCGCCTGGCATATACGTGGATTAGCGCGAGTAGATGAGCGTGGTCTTTTCATATCGAAAACCAACATTTTCTTGTATGGAGGGCGCTTTTTCTCTCTTCTGTACATGACATCGCTGGCGTATCTGGTCGACGTTGGCGTGTCGGCTGTGGAGATTATTTCCGTTTCGGCTTTCGGCTTTTTTGCCTCCGCCGTTGCCAATCACTGCATTTTGGGATTGCGCACAATCCGAAAGCCGTTTGTTCAGGCCGTGACTTGTGTCTTGCGCCTGCCCCAACGCGAAAGTGTTGTTTACAATAATAATTTCCGTATGTTTTCAACTACAACGCTGGGGAATCACCTCTTTCTTTTTTCCAGTATGGCAACTTTCATATTTTCTATGGGTATTAGTATACCCTACGTGATTGCTTCCGTATATCCCGAATATCGTATGACATTTAACAATCTAGGACAGATAATAAACTCTCTAGGCATGCTTATGGTTTTGCTATTAATTGACAGTCGGATGTACAGGGATTGGGATCGAAACGAACTTACGGAATCCAATGAATATTATACAGCATCAAGAACTTTTGGTCTTGGATTTGCGTCACTTTTATATATCACAATAACTTCAATATTTGTGATATTGAAATGAATAAATATACTATATTTAATAGAATTATAAACTACATTAGTATATTGGTTCTGCTTTTTTCTATATTTTATATCCGTTACCACTATAATAGCATGGATATAGCGGACTATGATGCCTACGCCTACTTTACCGATGTTTACTGGGCGGGTTTTGATCAAACTTGGATGGTATCGGAGCCGCTTAGCTGGGGCGGGCTTTTATTTCTCCGCGCACTTACAGGCTCGACTGACGAAGCCATCGTAGTGGCTCATTGGATACTCGGCCTTTTCACTTGTGGCTTTATTCTGTTCGCTGCCACGCGATTCAAAATGCAGTGGCAAGGCGTTATGCTTTCGATTGCCATGTTCGGCCCATTGCTCGCGATGGTGACCATACGCGCGACTCCGGCCTATCTTCTTTGCATCGCCGCGGCTTTGACCATTGGTAAGCAACGCGCAGTCGGGTTGGGCCTAGCCGCAATAGCAATTCTTTTTCACAATACTGCCATACTCGCCCTAGGCCCCATTGCAATAATCATGCTTCAGAAAAAGTTTCCAAAAATATCAAATATATCCCATAGTAAATTCTTTATAACAATATTTTCTTCACTTTTGATAATAATTATTTTATTTTTTAGAAATGAGCTTTTTGATACATTTGAGAGATTGATATTAATTTTCCCTGGATTTATACAAAAATATTTAGTTTACTTTACTATTGGCAGGGCAGAGAATGCTATTGGCGCAGCAAGTCAGGAAACATCAATTTTCCATATTTTATTTATTGCTGGAGTATCTATAATATTCATATTCTATATATTTTCTTGTCAAAAATATAACAATGAATATGTATTATTTACATTATTTAGTTTTGTTATTTTCATAATGCTTTCCGGAAATCCTGTCGTGTCGTACCGCCAGTCTATTTTTTGGCTCATTCCTGTTTTTTTGACTTTTCCTTGGTATGTACTCAAGCCAAAGTCTGCCGTTATTATTGGTACGCTGGCGCTTAGCGCTATCGTTTTCGTCCTCAACGTACAAGGCGTGATTCTCGATTGGCGTGCCTAATTTGACCATATACTTTTTCGGCCGGGTTCTCAAATCGCCTGCCTCGAACCAGTTCATAAAGGTTATTTACTGGACAACTTCCGGCTGGAAATGCGGCAGCGCGGCTGGTAGCATAAGCGTATGACCGTTTCTTCTATTGCTTCCAAATGGCCCTCCTTCACAGATCAAGAAGTTGCCGCCGCCGCCAGCGTCATCGCATCCAATAAAGTGAATTACTGGACTGGACAGGAGGGGCGGCATTTTGAGCGTGAGTTTGCAGATTGGTGCGGTGCGCAGCATGCGGTGGCACTCGCCAACGGCACGCTCGCGATAGATATTGCATTGAAGGCCATGAACATTGGTCCCGGAGACGAAGTGATTGTCACACCCCGTAGCTTTATCGCCTCGGTGTCGACAGTGGTCAACGCGGGCGCAACTCCAGTATTTGCCGATGTCGATCCCGATAGCGGCAACATTTCGGCGACTACTATCTCGGCAGTACTGACAGACAAGACCAAAGCCATCATCCCCGTTCACCTCGCTGGATGGCCTTGCGATATGGACGCAATCATGGCGCTCGCGAACGAGCGAGGCATCTGGGTGATCGAGGATTGTGCGCAAGCGCACGGAGCAAAAATTAGTGAACGAAGCGTCGGCACTATTGGGCATGTAGGAGCCTGGTCTTTTTGCCAAGACAAGATTATGTCCACTGGTGGCGAAGGCGGGATGGTAACGACCAATGATCGCGATTTGTGGTCTGTAATGTGGTCGTTCAAGGATCATGGGAAAAGTTTTGACGCGGTTTATCATCGCGATCACGCCCCTGGGTTCCGCTGGGTTCATGAAAGCTTCGGCACCAATTGGCGAATGCTCGAGGTTCAGGCGGCAATTGGCCGGATTCAACTCAAGCGTATGGACGATTGGACCGCGCGACGAACCCAAATCGCGCAGAAGGTGGCATCAGCTTTGGAGCCCTTCTCCAATGCGGTGCGGGTGCCGGTTCCTCCCCAATCGATGAAACACGCTTACTATCGGCAATATGCATATGTGCGGCCTGACGGTTTGAGGTCCGGCTGGTCACGCGATGATGTTATCGCTGAACTGAACAAGCAAGGCGTTCCTGCAATGCATGGAAGCTGTCCAGAAATTTACTTAGAAAAGGCGTTCGAAAACACACCCTGGCGCCCTCTGAATCGGCTGCCCGTTGCGCGGGATCTTGGTGAAACCAGCCTGATGTTTTTGACCCATCCCACTATGACCGATGAGGAAATCGAACGCCATTTAGCGGCAATAAGCAACGTTCTTGGAACAGCAAGTCGCTGAAGTTATTAAAGAGCCTTGGCAGGTATGCCAAATACAGTCACATCGTCATGTACGGACCTAATTACGACGCTTCCTATACCCACAGTACTACGAATTCCGATACGCCTACCAGGATATATGGTTGCTCGTGATCCGATCGTGGCGAAGTTGCCGATATGAACATTCCCATTTAGTGAATTGTTTCCCATCAACGTAGCATAGTCCCCAATCTCCACGTCGTGGCCTATATTGCAACTACAATTTGCTACAACAAACCGACCTATTCGTATATCACAGGTCAATATAGTACCGGGCAATATTAAGCCTCCCTCACCTATCGAAACTCTTTCGCCAACGATTACTGACGAGTGAACAAAGCTTTCTGCAAACAAACCGGCTTGCGTCGCGCGAATTGCAGCGTCATGCCGCGACTTGCCCGAACCTAGAGCAAAGAGTACACCTGTGCCTCGATGCTTTTCCGCAATAATTTTCAGCGGCCCCACAGGAATACCGCTTCGCGCCTCTGGTTCAATTTTTGTTGATGCATCGTCGATAAACGCAATTGGATGCAGGCTGGAAGCTGGATCTGTCTGAAGCCAAGATGCCACCTCTCGTCCGAAACCACCAGCACCATATATGAGCACTGGCCGTCGACTTTCCGCGCCCATTAAAAGTCCATCTCGTGCAACTCGCAAAAGTCGAGTTTACCCAGTTTGAGTACCAACCCGCCCCAACTTAGCCCGACTCCAAATCCGGCCATCATTACTGTCGATGATCGTTCCGTTACAACTTCACTTAAATTATGACATATATTGGTAGGAATGGTAGCCGAGCTTGCATTACCGAATTCTTCAACAATATTTTTGAATAAGCGCTCGCTCTCGAGCCCTGCTTGCGCACCGAGCTTTTGTAACATGAATTTGTTTGGCTGATGAAATAAAAAGAATTCTATATCCTGCTTGTTTATGCCTGCATCTTCTAAGAGTTCTTCTATCAGCCTTGGAACCTCAGACATCACAAAGTTCAAAACTTGAGACCCCTCCATGTAGAAGTGGTCGAGAGCTCTGCGATTGCCATCACCAACTTCTGCGACTTCTTGGGTCTTTGCATTAGAAGGCATGCGCATGCCTCCGGCAGGAATTTGCAGAGCGTTTGCGCGACTTCCATCCATGTACATTCGCGCCCAGCTTTGTTCATCTTCGGAGGTACGTTTTAGGACGGTGATTGCTGCCGCATCCCCGACCATTGGGTAAATGTTACGGTCCTGCGAGGAGCACTTCCGGCTTAGGGTATCAGCGTTAACTAATACCACTGTTTTACAATCAGGATTGTCCAAGAGTGAGAAGCCCAGCATCACGCCGATGATAAAGCCCGCACATCCTTGGTTGATATCTAAGCATAATACCGATTTGGGTAAGCCCAGCCGGCCATGGATAAGGTTGCTAGTGGGCGGCATGGGTGCGTCTGGCGTTTGTGAGACGAACAGCAAGGCCGAGACTTCAGCGGGATCTAACAGTTTCCGAGAGATCATGTCCTCAAGCCCTGCTACAGCCAAATCTGACGCGCAGCTGTCTTTGCGCACGATACGGTGCCCACCAAACCCCATCACCTTCTTTAAGCGGAGAGTTTGCTCCACTGGCGCAGCGTAATTGGCTGCTTCGTCTTCAAATGGAACGCGGTTAGCGGGAACCACTGTATATATACCCGCAATGCGCTTCCCTCGATACAAGGCCTGCATATTAGCTAGTCCTGCCGATGGTTTTTTCAATTAAAGCTGCAATGCTTTCAATAGAACTAAAGTTTTCGGGGAGAATGTCACGACCCACAATGTCTATACCGTATTTCTCGTCTATCGTTGTTACGAGTGTCACGATATCAAACGAATCCAGAAGCCCATCTTCCGAAAAGTTTGATGAGCCAGAGAAATCTGTATCAGGGCGTATCTCTTCCAACATTTGTTTGATGTCAGCATGGTCGATTTGGGACATGTTCACTCCTTAAACAGATAGATCACATTGCACTGGCCCGTGAACGCGAACCCATTAGCGGCATAATGTTTGAGTGCCACTTCGTTCTGTTCCCAAACCCAAAGGTCATGGCGAACAGCATTGGCAGTATCGTTTAAATATCGATCGATCAACGCTCCACCCAAACCTTTACCCCGTTCGCTAGATGCTACTGCTACATAGCGCAATAGCGAGGTGTTGCCGATTGCCTCATGGACCAGGAAGCCAAGTATGGAGCCCGTGCCGCTTTTAGAAATCAAAATACCGCCGCGATGAAGCAAGTTTTGAAGATCGACAGGAGAGGGCAAAAACTCAGCCAGAGGGTCAAAAACACGACCAATCATATCATATACATCTTCAACGTCTTGCGGTGTGCCAGATGCGATGCGGCTATCTAAGTTTACATCAATGGCCCCATGCCGTCGAGACATCCTCCTGAAGCACTTGTAAAAACTAAATCCTGATCGTTTAAAAATGTTGTCTGCAATTTCGAATGTACCGTCCCTACCGGTCACATCAATAACGGTTCGGTGATGAAAGGCGGATGCTGACGCCAAAAGCGCATTAATGGCCGCATCAGGAGATTTTTGAATGTAATGGACGCGTTGTACACCTCGGTCGTCGAATAAGATCATGCCGCCGGGATCGTCGATATGAGTGCGAAGCAGGCCGGCGTCAGCTGCCTCGTATAAACGTTCGCTGCCAATAATGAGGTTGGTCAAACGGCGGCCGTCGGTGCGCAGCTTCTCGCATAACTCGGACAATTCCTCGCGATTGGAAATCGCACGCCATTGAGAATTAAGCAAGCAAGCCCCCGTCCATCACAAGTTCGCTTCCGGTCATCCATCGACTCTCGGGAGAAAGAAGGAATAAGGCTCCTGCGGTCACGTCAGAGATTTCACCAAACCCGAGCGGGTAACGCTTAGCTTGTATTGCAGCACGCTCCTCTCCCATCGCAGCGAGCGTTCTTAGCGCGGCAGGCGTGTTCACCCATCCCAATGTGAGTGCATTTACTCTAACGTTCTTGGGAGCCAACTCCACTGCTAGCCCACGTATTGCAGCATTAAGTGCTGCCTTTGCGGTTGAATATGCGAGTAGTCCGGGTTCGGCGCGATGGCTGGCAACCGATGAGATGAAGACATGGCTTGCGCCGCTGTTCATATTCAGCAGCTTTGGATGAGCGAGAAGACGGGATAGTTCGATCCCAGCTAGGGTATTGACTTTAAAGGCCCGCAATAAGCGATCGGGACGCGTTAAGTTCAATGGGGCAAGTTCATGCAGTCCGGCAACATGGACGAAGCCATCAATGCAATGTCGACCCTGCAATCCGCTAACAGTGTTAGTGATGTCTTCGGGTTGTTCGAGATCAAGTACTACACGCTCCAAGATGGCAGATTGGGAGGCCGCAGCGCACGCCAAAAGCCGCTCGCGATCGCGCCCGCTTAAAATGAGCTGAGCGCCCTCTTTGACACAGGCCCCGGCAATGGCTTCTCCGATCGCGGATGTCGCGCCAGAGATGAATATTGTTCTACCTTTGAGTCGCACTGCAAAGCCTTCCGGCTTAAGCTTTCACGAAGCGATTATATATATCTCCGATGGTTCTGATCTGGTCGAAGTCATCATTCGTCGCCATGATCCCGTAATCTTCCTGTAGCATCACCAAACATGTCAGCGCTGCAAGTGAGTCCCAGTCGATAGACTCGAGCGCCGTCTCAGCACTTAGATCACCTGAACTCAATTCAAGCGTGTCCTCAAGTTTGCGAAGAAACTCGTCCATAAAAATTCTCCATTCTCAAATGTCACTGGTCAATCGCAAACGATCGATTTTTCCGTTGGGATTCAGGGGGAAGTGGTCAACCGTTACGGTTCGACGAGGAAGCATATATTTGGGTAGCCGCTCTGTCAGTTGACGTTGAATTTCGCCCTTTTCAAGTTCGCAATCCAGCTCAACGAAAAGTACAATTTCTGATTTTGCCTGATCATAAACCGCTGCACATCGCCGAACTGCATCGATACTTCCAGCCGCGATCTCAATCTCACCTAACTCAATACGATACCCCATATGTTTGATCTGACTGTCTTTTCGCCCATGAAATAGGATATTGCCATCCGCTCTCCACTCGCAAAGATCGCCGGTCTTGTAAATGAGGTCTCGAAAATCGTTATGAAGCGGGTTCTGCATAAAAACACCGCTGGATCGCTCCGCCGCGCGCCAATATCCCAAAGCCAATGAACTACCGCGCACGCAAAGCTCGCCAATTTCCCCAAGGGCACAAAGTTCGTTCTGATCATTTATGATAAGTATTTGAGTGTTGCGGCACGCCTTTCCGATAGGGACGACATCATCCGCAATATCATCCGGCGTCAGCCTGGTGAAGGTGCAATCCACAGTGATTTCTGTGGGGCCGTATAGGTTTGCGAAGCTCGCTTTGGGCAACCTTTCCATCCAATAGCGCAACTGTTTTGCAGGCATGGCCTCGCCCGCAAAAAGAACGTTACGCAAATTCGGTAATAATCGTTCGTCAAGCAGTCGCGCATTTGCAATGTTTACGATCATTGACGGGACCCAAAAAACGAAACTAATGCTCTGTGTTTCAAGATATTCTACAAGCTTTGCTGGGAATACATAGTAGCTATCGGGAACAATGTGGAGAGTGGCGCCAGCCGATAGCATCATATAAATATCAAGAACAGAATTATCGAAATAAAAAGGAGCTTGACTGCAAATTGAGTCCGATTGCGACAATGGAAACTCTACTTTTGCCCAGTTGATGTAATCAATAACGCTTCGGTGTGAAACCACAACACCCTTTGGCTCACCTGTCGAGCCGGAAGTATAAATGATATAAGCAGGATCAGTGTCAATTCGCATGATATCTAGAACTGATCTATGTTTGAAAAAGCTTTGAGATCGGCTTATTCGAAGTTTGGAGTACAAGAAAACAGGAAGATGTTTAATAACCTCGAAGTGGGTAGCAAAAATTTCATCGTCGACCACAATCGCAACGGGATCCAAATTTGTCAGTATCTGCAACAGCCGCTTTGGAGGGCTTACTGGGTCTGCCGGGCAATAAAAATTGCCAGCGAGAAGAATGCCATTCATTGCTACGATGGCCTCCCAACTTTTGGCCCCTAGGACTAAGACAGGACCGTATGCACGTTTTCGATGCGCAATGAGCCAGTCTGCGAGCGCAGCGGCATGTTCGGCTATATCGTTGAAAGTTAGGCGGGTGTCCCTATCAACGATAGCTAGGGCGTTTCCGTTGTCAGCCAACCGCTCCGCGAGATAACCTGTTATATTTATTAGCATATTTTAAGCAACATTTTTCCAAAATTTATTGGTCGATGTAAAAGTGAGAGCAAGGCTGCGCTATTCTTCATTTCCTTTAAAACCCGTCATTGTCGCTTCCCCTCGCGCAGTAATACCATTGCGATTTAAGACCGATATGATCGTCATCAGAAGAATGTAGAGATCGAGCGAAAAAGACTGATTGTCGACGTACCACACATCCAGGTCAAATTTTTCTTCCCAGGTCAGACTGTTACGACCATTCACTTGTGCCCATCCAGTTATACCCGGTCGAACTTCATGGCGGCGAGCCTGATGAATTGAATAACGAGGTAAATAATCCATAAGCAATGGTCGCGGACCCACTAGACTCATCTCTCCGCGAAGAACATTTATCAGTTCAGGCAATTCATCCAAGCTCGTGGATCTTAGAAGGCTACCGAAGCGACCAAGCCTAATTTCATCTGGCAAAAGTGCTCCGTATTCGTCGCTAGCATCCGTCATCGTCCTGAACTTTATCATAGAAAATGGGTGACCACCAAGTCCTGGGCGCTTTTGGATAAATAGTACTGGCCTACCGAGTTTCCAAGCTATTAAAACTGAAATAGCCAAGAAAATGGGAGCCGTGAGAAGTAGTGCAGTCAATGCCAAAACAAAATCGAAAATGCGTTTTATCATCACCGTACTGATCAAGCTAGTTCACTAGCTACGCCCCTTGGAACATCATTGATACCCATTTTACTCTGTCGAGTGCCCATAGCCATAACCATAGCCATAACCATAGCCGTATCCAGCTTGCTTGTGCCTCAACTTTGTAAGTACCACACCTAATACATGTGCATGTACCGACTGCAAACGACCCAAAGAAGCCTTTATGCCGCGAACAGCAACGCCTTCCGCCTCGGCGACGAATACGCACCCTTCAACAGCCCGTGCTAACAGCGGGGCATCGGCCAAACCGAGAATGGGGGGAGAGTCAATCACAACATGGTCAAAATGATCGATCAGTTGCCGCACGAGCATTAGCATGCGATCACTGCTGAGAAGTTCGGCGGCGCTAGGTGGCGTCGGACCGGCTGGCATGAGATGCAAGCCCTTGACGCCGACATCGAGGATGAACTGGCGCCAATCATTCTCGCCCGCAAGAAAATTGCTCAGCCCCATCTTGTTGGGCAGGCCAATGAACTGATGCATCGAAGGCGAGCGCATGTCTGCGTCGAGCAGCAGCACTTTCTTTCCTGTCCGACCCAGAACGGTGGCAATTGCAAGGCTCGATGTACTTTTGCCTTCCGCAGGCCTCGTACTGGTGACCATGAGTGAACGGGGAACGCCGTGGTCCGTCGAGAAGGCGAGGTTCGAACGAATACTCAAATACGCTTCGGACAAAGCCGATTTTGGATCTCTCAGAAGTTCGAGGGCATCCTCTTCCTCAGCATCTGGTACACTGCCCAGCAATGGAACTTGTAGCAGTCGATTGACCTGGGTTGGATCGCGTAAGCCTTCGTCGACTTGATCAAGCGCAAATGTGGCCACAGCAGCCAAGCCGATACCGGCTAGGACTGCAAGGGCAAGGTTAAGCAGCAAATTGGGCGACGATGGCTTATCTGGAACTTTTGCTGTATCGACGATTGCGATGTTATTGGCACCAACGCCTGCGACACCGATTTCCTTGTAGCGCTGCAGCAGACCGTCATAAAGCTCCCGGTTCGTATCCGCTTCGCGCTGATAAATGTTATACTGGATGCTGTCACGTTGCTGCCGGTTCATCCGGCTTTTCAACTCTTCAACCTCGCGCTTCAATTCAGCTTCGCGTTGCGCTGCTTCCCGATATTCCGAGGAGCGACTGCTGAGGACGCGGCTCTCTTCGCGTGCAATGCTTATGTCCAGGGCTTTTAGCTGTTCAGAAAGTGCGACTGCGGCCGGATAGCCCGGCTCGAACTGCGCCATCATCTTGGCATATTCAGCTGCAACCTCGGCACGCTTTTGACGCAGTTGGCCGATGGCGATATTGTTGAGGGCTTCAGCATTTGCGCCGCCGCTGCGTTGCTGCGCCCTGCTTTCGGCGGCAATACGATTGGCAGTAGCCGCGGCAAGCGCGCTATTCAATGCCTCCAAGTCACTTGATACGAGCGTGCGTTCGACTTCCGTGCGGCCGTCGGTGCTCTTGCTTTTGCCGAGTGCGACAATGCCTTTGTTCTCGGCATAATTTACAAGATCTCGTTCAGAGGTTTCGAGGCGTGCGCGAAGGTCAGCAAGCCGACCTTCAAGAAACTTGCGCGCATCTGCGGTCGAGGCAAAGCGACGGTCCATGCTCTGGACGATGAATTGTTCGGTCCACGTATTGGAAATCTGCGCAGACAGCGCGGGCGATGCGCTCGTATAACTAATGTCGACAAGTGCAGAACCACGGATTGGGGAAATGGCAACGTTCTTCATCAGAACATCGACGGCGAGCTTTTCTCGCTTCTGTCGCTCGGCGTTGCTCAATGGCTGACCTGACTTGCCCGCGAATAAAGCATTGTCATCGGGATTGACCCCATGCGCTTCGAAGAATTCATCTCTGGTGGCAAGGCGCAGCTGCCGCGAAACGCGTTCCGCAAGCGAGCGCGCTTGTAGCAGCGAATATTGTGTCTGGTAGAACTCCAGATCGCGGCCGGCATCCTGCGATTCCAGCCCTTCGATCGACGTGACCTTTTTCTGATCGCGACTGATTTCGACGCGTGACGTCGCTGTGTATTGAGGCGTCGCCAGCAAAGTTAGGACGAGTCCGACGGCGAGCGATGCAGCTACAATCCCAGCAATCACCCATTTCCAGCGCAGAACAACCTGCCAATATTGGAGCAGGATTGGCGGGGCCAGGCTCGTCGCCTCCTCACCTTGCGAATTTTCGAACGCACCTGCCGCTTGACCAGTCGTTAAAGCCGGAGGAGTGGATTGCAACATTTGTGTCCTTGTTCCAAAGATATATTATGCTTTTACAAGCAAAATCTCGGCTGATTTGGGCCGATGGTTGCCTGCCGAGCGCAGCTAGCTTAAAGAATAGTGAAGTTCCACCCCTTTTATCGCTGGTTGATGAACCTAAGCTAACCAAATCTCTGACTTTACGTCCCTTGCCAAAATCTCAAGTGCAACTTAGTTGCACTGTACCCGCTACAATCTGGCCGCTTGGATAAGGACCGACTTGTCGAAATTTCGCACCTCATTGAGCAAGCCCACCCCGATGTTTTGGGTCTTAGCTGCTTTTCTGACGTTTCTGTTTGCCACGGGTGGAGCGTCGCGTGTGGATGTTCAATCGCTGTTAATTCTGCGGCCAGTCTCCATCATGATCTGCGCTCTGGCGCTAATGACGCTTCGGCCTGAGCATTTTGCTGAACGGAAGTGGCTGCTTGGTTCCTTTGCTGCCTTATTCGTCCTCTCTCTCGTGCACGTCATCCTATTGCCTACCGCTATCTGGCAGTCGCTCGCGGGTCGTCAGGATTTGGCCGACGTCGAGAAATTGGCCGGATTGTCGGATGTCTGGCGACCATTGACATTGGCCCCGATGAATGGCTGGCATGCATTGCTCTCGCTTTTCGTACCGCTGGCGGTGCTGCTTCTCGGCATTCAACTTAATCGCGATGATCTGTATCGTCTTCTGCCACTCTTGATCGCATTGACTGGCATCTCAGGGCTTTTGGGCCTGTTGCAGGCAATTGGCGATCCGCAAAGCGCACTATATTTTTACCGGATAACGAACAATGGCTCGGCAGTCGGCTTGTTTGCCAACCGCAATCACGCTGCCACGCTTCTGGCTTGCCTGTTCCCGATGCTGGCTGTTTTTGCCGCAACGGCGAAGGGAGCAGCGGATGAAGTGCGTTTTCGCCAATTACTTGCCGCGGCAATCGCAATCGTTCTGGTGCCGTTGATTCTCGTAACCGGCTCGCGCTCCGGACTAGTGAGTGCTGTTATAGGCATTGTCGCGGCTGCTTTCCTTTACCGTCGTCCGACCGATGTCCGCACTGTGCGTAAAGGTTCGCCCGATCGAATGAAGGCGGTTCCTGTTCTTGGGGGCCTTGCGATAATCAGCCTCGGCTTCTTGACCTTCTTCTTTTCGCGTGCGGAGGCCATTGAGCGGCTATTTGCGGAGGCGTCTGGCGAAGACAGCCGAACAGACTTTTGGGTCGTATCTGTCGATCTTTTCTGGAAGTATTTCCCCTGGGGTTCGGGCTCCGGTTCTTTTGTCGAAGCCTTCCAGATTTTGGAACCAAGTTATTTGCTCGACGCGACCTATCTCAACCGCGCCCACAACGACTGGGTCGAGATAGCAGTCACTTTCGGTTTGCCAGGTGTTATCGGACTCATGCTAGTGTCAGCCGTGTTTTTGTGGCGGAGTTTTAAACTTTGGCGCAATGCAGACACCAGCCGCCGATATGTCGCTTTCGGAAGACTTGCCTCTGTATGCATGGCGATAATCGCCATCGCCAGCGTATCCGATTACCCCTTACGCACGCCTACGATGATGGGCGTCTTTGCCATTTTGGCGCTGTGGTTCACTGAGGGTGGACGAGAGCGCTCACCATCCAGTTCATCCAACCGGGAAGGGGTCTGAAATATGGCCCGCCCGAAGAAACCCAATGCCCTGTTGGTCGCTCTCCGATCAATCGGAATTGCGCGTATCCTCATTTTGTCAGCGCTGGGCCTTGTCGGCGCATGGTTCGCGGCTGCACTCGCCATATCTGGCGTCGCGCGGATCAAGGCGCCGCAGGCTGCGCTTTTGGTCATGCCGAATGAGAGCACTGCGCTAGCGTCGCGTGCCGACCAGTTGTTCTTCGCCAATCCTAAAAATCCTCCCCGCGAGGTCGGATTATTAGCACGCCGCGCGCTCGAGAACCAAGCGATCAACGCCAAGGCTTTGCGCATTTTGGGTTATGTTGCCGATGCCAAAGGGGACACTGAGGCGGCAGAGAAATATATTCGCATGGCCGCCAAATTGTCGCGCCGTGAGCCGGGTGCACAACTTTGGCTGATAGAGGCCTCTGCCCGCAGGGGTGATGTCGCGCAGACGCTTGTCCATTATGATATTGCGCTTCGCACAAAACCCGACACACAGACAATTCTTTTCCCGCGCATTATCGCCGCCATCGAAGACCCGGAAATCCGTGCCGCGCTGAAGCCTTACATTCGCGGAAAGAATGACTGGGCCCCTGCTTTTCTCTACTTCGCCAATACAAACAGCAAGAATCTGCCGGTGCTGGTCGACCTCATTATTGAAACTGGCGGCCTGGCCGACGAGAAGAGCGCGAAAAGTCAGGAACTGGGCTTGCTAGGCAGGCTCGTAGCCGAGAATTATTTCGCCGATGCGCGCCTACTCTATTTGCAAATGCCGGGCGCGAAACCGGTTCGACTGACAAGTGCCGCATTTGATGCCAGCGACCGCGATGCGCGCTTCGGCCCCATGGGCTGGCAATTGCTTGAGGATCCGGACGCGGGGGGCGGCTTTACTGGTAGTGGAGGCGACAGGCAGACCAAGCTCGCGATCTATGCCAATTCAGCAACGACAAGGCCTGTGGCAACAAAGCTCCTCTACCTGACCCCGGGCAAGTATCTCTTTTCCGCCCGCCTCGCGAATCTTGATCGCGGCGATGGCGGTTTCCTGCGCTGGCAGCTGCGATGCCCGGCCATTGGCGGCACTCCGGCATGGACCATCGACAGCATCAACGCCTCGCTGCGTGCGGAACTGATCGTTCCTGCCAATTGCCCGGTGCAGTTTCTCGACCTCATCGCCTCTGGCGGTAAGGGGCAGACGGGTCTTGAGGCAACCATCGCCTCGGTCTCCCTGGTTCCTGCGAACTGACGGGCGAGGGTGATGGACGGCAAGCGCATCTTCATCACCGGGACTGCTGGTTTTATTGGCTACCATCTCGCTGAACTCTTGCTCTCGCAAGGGCATATCGTCGGCGGCTATGATGGCATGACCGACTATTATGACGTGCGGCTGAAAGAGCGTCGCCATGGGATGCTGAACCAGCATGAGGGTTTTTCTGCAACCGAAGCCATGCTTGAGGATCAGGAGCAGCTTCAAACAGCCATCTCTTCGTTTAAGCCTGACGTGATCGTCCACTTGGCGGCGCAAGCCGGGGTCCGATATAGCATCGATAATCCGCGCGCATATCTCGACGCCAATATTGTCGGGACATTCAATATCATGGAGGCCGCCCGCTTGGCAGGCGTCCAGCATCTTCTCATGGCCTCCACCTCCAGCGTCTATGGCGCCAACACCGAGATGCCCTTTACCGAAACCGAGCGCGTGGCGACGCCGCTTACCTTCTATGCGGCATCAAAGCTCGCCAATGAGGCGATGGGCCACAGTTACGCGCATATCTACAACCTCCCCATAACCATGTTCCGCTTCTTCACCGTCTACGGGCCGTGGGGCCGACCCGACATGGCCTACTTCAAATTTGCGCGAAATATAATCGAGGGCAAACCCATCGACATCTACAATAATGGCGACATGTGGCGCGACTTTACCTATGTCGAAGACCTCGTCTGCGGCATTGCAGGCCTCATCGACGCAGTCCCGCAACGGCCTGAAGAACCGCAGGATATTGAGCCAGGCGACAGCCTGAGCCCCGCCGCCCCATTTCGTGTCGTCAACATCGGCAATTCCGACAAGGTCCGCCTCTTGGACTTCATAGGCGCCATCGAGGCTGAAATCGGCAAGAAGGCCATTCGCAAATATATGCCCATGCAGCAGGGCGACGTCCCGGCGACCTGGGCCGACGCATCGCTCCTGCAGTCGCTCACGGGTTATCGTCCGCAAACCCCCTTCCGTGAAGGCGTTGCGCGTTTCGTGCGCTGGTATCGGGATTATTATGCGTGCTAACTAATATTTGTTAGCAGATTGAATGGTATAGAAAGGCCTATGTTCCTTTCAGTTCAAAGTTTTGCCAAGCCTTGGGGTGTCGAGGATTTGCCCGCCCCCTTCCATTCTGATGGCAAGGAACCGACCGGCGAAATCTGGTTCGATCCTCCGCCCGCGCTTCCCGACATCCTCATCAAGTACATCTTCACCTCGGAGAAACTCTCCGTCCAAGTGCACCCATCGGATGCCGATACTGAGGCGGCGGGTCTCAAACGACGAGGCAAGGAGGAGTGCTGGCTGATAACGTCCGCGGAGCCGGGCGCATCGCTGGCCATCGGCTTCAAGGAGAAGCTGGATGCAGAGGCGGTCCGCGCCGCGGCCCTAGATGGCTCCATCGAAGACTTGCTAGTCTGGCACCCCGTTTCTGCGGGCGATTTCTTTTACATTCCTGCAGGCACGGTCCATACGATTGGCGCCGGAGTCAGCCTGATCGAGGTGCAGCAGACGAGCGACATCACTTATCGCCTCTACGACTATGGCCGTCCCCGTGAACTGCATCTTGATGAGGCGCTCGCCGTCGCCAGGCTCTCGCCTTACGACACCAAATTCCGGAAGCGTATTGCGCCAGCGGGTTCGCAATTGCTTGTCGAGGGGCCGTTCTTTGAGCTTCGCTATGTCGATGGTTCGGCGGGTGAAGGGGCCCCAACACTCGCAGGCCAGCCAGCGCTGATCTTGCCCATCGAGGGGAGCGTCTCTGTGGGTGGGGAGAACGTCCAGCCCGGGCAGTGCGCTCTGCTTAACGGCGAGGAGCTAAGCTTTGCAGAGGGCGACAAGTTTTTGCTGGCGCGTAAATCGGTCGCAAATTCCCGATAAGTGTCGCCACCACTCCAACCCTCAAAACATCGCACCAGGCACCCAGGGCACCCACTCGCTTTCGCCGAAGCCGAGCGCTTCGGAGCAGGTAGGCGCCCCACTGGCAGTGGCGAGGATGTGGTTGAATATCACCTCACCCATCTCGCCCAACGTGGTGCCGGACAAGATGGGGCTGCAATCGATGTCGATATCGCCGGCCATATGGGCCGCCAGCTCTGGGTTCGATGCCAGCTTGATCGTTGAGGCCGGGATTGAACCGAAGACCGAGCCGCGGCCGGTGGTAAAGCAGATGAGATTGGCACCACCCGCAATCTGCCCGGTGGCCGAGCAGGGATCATAGCCCGGCGAATCCATGAAGGTCAGGCCGGGCGCGGTGACCGGTTCGGCATAGTCGATAACGGCGTTGAGCGGGGTCGAGCCCGATTTCGCAACCGCGCCGAGTGACTTTTCGAGGATCGTCGTGATACCGCCCGCCTTGTTGCCAGGTGAAGGGTTGTTATCGAGATCGGCGCCATTTTGCGCGGCATAGCCCTCCCACCATTCGAGGCGCCGCATGAGTTGATCCGCGACTTCCGAGCTCGCGGCACGATTGAGCAGCAAATCTTCAGCCCCATAAATCTCAGGCGTTTCGGAGAGAATGGCGCGGCCGCCTGCTGCAACAAGAAGGTCGACTGCCACGCCAAGAGCAGGGTTAGCGGTGAGTGCCGAATAGCCATCCGACGCACCGCATTGAAGGCCGATGGTGAGGTGGCTGGCCAAGACAGGCTGGCGGCTGCAGGCATTGGCGGTGGGCAACATCGCCTCCACCATCGCGATCCCCGCCTCGATTGCCGCCATTGTGCCGCCCGCATCTTGAATGCCCAGCAGTCGGAGCCTTTCCCCCTCTGCCAACGCCGCCGATGCCAGCAAGGGATCAAGCTGGTTCACCTCGCAACCCAGCCCGACAAGCAGCACGCCAGCGAAGTTGGGGTGCGCGGCATAGCCCGCGACGGTGCGGCGTAGATTATCGATGCCCAATCCCGATTTGGCCATGCCGCAGCCAGACATGTGGCTGAAGGCGACGACCCCATCAACGTTGGGAAAATCCGCGAGCCGGTCTGGCGTGAAATGTGCGGCGATGCGTTTTGCGACGGTGGCCGAACAGTTCACCGTTGTCAGTATGCCAATATAGTTGCGGGTGCCGACGCGCCCGTCTGGGCGGACATAGCCGTTAAATTGCGCATGCATGGCCGGCGGCATGCGAATTGCTGTGCCGATTTCGTGCCTGCCGGTTTCCCGCGCAAAGGCGAGATTATGATCGTGCACATGGTCACCCGGCGCGAAATCCGCGCTCGCTACGCCGATGGCATGGCCGAGCTTGATAACGGGCTGCCCTTTGGCAACGGCCTTGATCGCAACCTTGTGGCCCGCGGGAATGGGCGAACGAGCAACTATGTCGCCAACAACACCGCCCAGAGGAAGTGCGCGAAGCGCAATCGCAACGCTATCGCTGGCGTCAGCAATCAGCCATGCGCGCTCCATCGCTGCATCACACCTCTTCGACCCGTGCAAGGCGCGGCGACAGGAGGTGGATCGACAGCACGGCGAGGAAATAGACCACGGTGCAGGCGGCGAAGATCAGCGTATAATTTCCGCCAGTCGCATCGAGGACGAGACCGGTCGATTTCGCCATGATCATCCCGCCGACGCCGCCGGCAAATCCGCCCAAGCCAATTGCCGATCCGACCGCGCGTTTTGGGAACATGTCGGGCGGGATCGACAGCAAGTTGGAGGAGAAGGACTGGTGCCCGGCGAGCGCGATACCGATCAGCACAACCGCCAACCACATATCCTCTATGCCGGTCACGAACAGCAATGGCAACACGCAGCAACCCGAAAGCAGCATCGTCACCTTGCGGGCAAAATTGGGAGTGCGGCCTTTCTGGATCAGCTTTGACGAGAGCCAGCCCCCCGCAATGCTGCCAACATCTGAAAGGAGATACATGATGATCATCGGCAGCAGCACGACCTTGAGGTCGACATCATAAGTGGAGCTGAAATATTTAGGCAGCCAGAAGAGCATCAGGAACCAGACCGGATCGGTCAGGAACTTGGCCGATGCGAAGGCCCAAGCCTCGCGCTTGCGGACCAGCCGGGACCAACCAATCTGGGCAATCTTTTCAGGCGGATCATGCTCGATCCAGGCAAGCTCTGCCTCGGTCACCTTTCCGCTTTCGCGCGGATTGCTGTAATGCCACCACCACAACGCAAGCAGCACGACCCCGAAAAGGCCGGAATAGATAAAGGTCTCCCGCCAATCCAGGCCGAAGCTGACCATCAATAACGCGATGGTGGGGGCCGTGAGGATCACGCCGATCGTGGTTGCGGAATTGACCCAGCCGATCGCATAGGCGCGTTCCTTTTGCGGAAACCACTCGCTGCTGGCGCGAACCACCGAAGGGAAATGCCCTGCTTCGCCGACGCCAAGCACGACGCGCGCCGCCATGAAAGAGGTCACTGACGAGGCAAAACCGTGCGCGATATGGCCGACAGTCCAGATGGCAATGGCGATCGCATAACCGATCTTTGGGCCGAACTTGTCGATCAGCCATCCCATGAACAGGAAGCCGAGCGCATAAGCCGCCTGGAAGGCGGTGACGATGTTGCCATAATCGTCCTCGCTCCAGCCCAGTTCCTTGCCAAGATCAGGGGCAAGCAGGCCGAGCATGGTGCGATCGATATAGTTGACCGTAGTCGCCAGGAAGAGCAGCGCGATAATCGTCCAGCGATACCGCCCGGCTGGCTGGACGCTCGCCGTTTCAGTTGCAGTCATAACCTCTCCTCTCCCGCGCCATTTCTCAGACGGTCGCGAATGCAATCTTGCAGTTTATGGTGTCAAAGTTCCCGAATTTCGCTTCGAAAACCTGTCCGTCGGTTATCTCATGCACCCCGGTGATCGCACCGGTGGAAATGAGCAGGCCAGGCTTTACCGCGATATCGCGCGCGAGCAGATTTTCGATCAGATATCGCACCGATCCCAAGGGGCCGTCGGGGAAGGCTGATGCCGCACCCTGCCCAACCGCCTCGCCGTCAATGGCTGCCTCGACATTCCAGTCTGCCAGCTGGCTATCGCGCCAGTCCGGAATTTCGGCGCCCAGGATCAGGCCGTTATTGTTGCCGAAATCGGAAATGGTAACCAGCGGGCCGCGAATGTTGATCCCGGCAAAGGGAGAGCTCGCAACCTCGATGCCGATGAAGACAGCATCGACTAGGTCCGCAGTCTCCGCAAGCGATAGGGTTTTTACGCCTGATTCTGGCCCGCAGCGCAGGCGGAAAACAAATTCCGCC
>Ga0222712_10001691_pt1 | contig 26596 bp, 15 predicted proteins | sample C33_657DmetaG_FD_165043 | JGI IMG/M metagenome (GOLD analysis project Ga0222712, IMG submission 165043) | Estuarine water microbial communities from San Francisco Bay, California, United States - C33_657D | ecosystem: Environmental > Aquatic > Marine > Unclassified | place: USA: California... | reverse complement strand
CATCTCTGTAAACAACAACTATGGTGTACAAAGCTGGACAAAAAGACCAGACATGAGGAAGGGTGCCGATTTTATCAAATGGCGTACTGAAAACAGGCGCCTTGCCGGTCAGGCTGATCTTTCAGTGGAGAAGGTACTGGATGCAAAGGAATTGATCGCCTATAACAACGGGCAGGAAATGGATTGGTTGAAAGAGATTACACAATATGCGCCCTTAAATGACTTGAACCTCAGTGTTTCCGGCCGTACAGATATGGTGAATTATTATGTCTCTGCAGGATACCTCAACCAAAAAGGGGTATTGGACAATGACAATTTCAAGAAGTACACGGTAACAGCAAAGATGGATGCCAAAATCAACAAATGGCTGGATTATGGTTTGAGCATGTACTACTCAGCAAGGGATTATTCAGGAACTCCACCCGATATGGGCCAGGCCACCATCGGTACTCCCTATTCTTACAAGTGGAAGGATGAGGCCGCGGGGATATTGGACAAGAACCCAACACCTGCCAACCTGATCAATCCATATTGGGGAAATGCAAACACTCCTGGCCTATATGACGATAACCTTGAGAAATATACCAGTACAAGGATCATCAGTTACCTCAGTGCAGACATTCCTAAAGTGAAGGGGCTGAACTACAGGATCAATATCAACAAGTACAAACAGGAGACAGTTTCAGGAAGTTTCAGGCATGAAAAATATTTCATCAACGGTGACAATGCCGCGGACATTGCCAATCCTGGCAAATACCTTTCCAGCACTTACGGCAGTATGGCAAACGTGCTCACCAATGCCTGGGAGATTCAAAATCTTCTGACGTATAAAAAAATGTTTGGTGATCATTCCATAGATGCCCTGGCGGGTTATCAACGCGATTATTCCTCCAGTTCAAGGGTGGGAACTTCTGCAAGTGATTTCTCTCTTGCAGGAACGACTGCATTGGGTTATTACGGCTTGCACCTGGGAAATCCTGCAAACCAGCGGACCACATCCTATTTCAATGACCGTTCCAACCTAGCATATCTCGGAAGGATGAACTACAACTATTCCAACAAGTATTATCTGACCTTGAATTTCAGGCGTGATGGTTATTCTGCTTTTGCAGAGGGCAATAAATTTGCCAATTTTTATGGTGGTGCAGTTGCCTATGCCATAAGTGAAGAGAACTTCTTCAAGAAGGCATTGCCAAAGGTCAATTACCTCAAATTGAGGTTGGCATATGGCCAGAATGGTAACCAAGGCATTGACTCTTATGAGACATTGGCCAACATTGCCTCTGGAACTACCGTTTTTGGGCCGACCAGTACACTTTTTATTTACCAAAGCAGTCTCGCCAACCAACAGTTGTCTTGGGAAAAAACAGCCACACTCAATGGTGGTCTTAATTTTGCCATGTTTGATAACAGGATTTCCGGAGATTTGAACATTTATCAAAGTAAAACCACCGACCAGTTGCTAACCCGCTCCCTTCCTAATCTTACCGGCTTTGCTTCGGTTAGGACAAATATTGGCCAAGTGGACAATATGGGTGCTGAGATTTCCTTGACCGGGGTAATCCTGGCTCCTAAAAATCCGAATTCAATTCGTTGGGAAGCCACGCTCAACTATTGGATGAACCGCAACAAGGTCGTTGCATTGACCGGTGTTGATGCTGATGGAGATGGCAAGGAAGATGATAACCTTGGAAACAGGTGGTTCATCGGAAAACCCATCGGTGCTATTTACGATTATGTAGTTGATGGTATCGTTCAAACTTCAGATGCTGACTATATAGCAAAATTCGGGGCAAAGGCAGGCGACTTGAAGTTCCGTGATATCAATGGTACTGTCAGGGGAGATGGAAAGCCTGATGGAAAGATCAATTCACTTGACAGGCAAATCGTAGGATATGTTCAACCCCGATTCAGCTGGAGTCTTGCCAATACGGTTTCTTATCAAAACTGGCAGTTGTATTTCAATTTCAATGCGATTGTTGGTGGAGGTTCTGGCAATTATTACATGAGCCCCAACTCATCATATAACCTGACTGCATTTGGTAACAACCAACAACAAAACTGGCTCAATCAACAGTATTGGACAGCTGAAACACCCAGCAATACTTTCACAAGGCCAAACTATTCAAATCCTTTTGGCTACAGTTACCCACACGACAGGACATTCGTGAGGCTTCAGGATGTTAGCTTGCAATACTCCCTCAATAAAAAACAGTTGGACAAGTTGAAGATGAGTGGATTGCGGATTTATCTGTCAGCAAAGAATCCATTGGTATTCACCAAATGGTTGGGACTTGATCCTGAAAATGCAGGTGCAATCGGTGTTTCAAACCCATTGTTCAGAACCATCAACCTTGGTACAAACATTAATTTCTAAAAGCCCCTAAACCAATGATCATGCAAAACATAATCAAAAAAATAACAGCTCTCATGCTTGCCATAGGTCTCCTTGCAGGCTGTAAAAAGGATGCGGAATTCCTCAAAGAGGTCAGAAGGGATGGCTTGACTGTTGACAATGCCCTCATCACAAAGGCTCAGTTCGATCTTGCATTGAACGCCTGCTACAGGCAACTTCAATATTTTTATAACTCAACTGATGGATGGACAGATTTCTGGCACCTTGGTGTCAACTTTGATGTAGCTGCAACTACAACAGTGTATATTGCGGACCCGAATGCAGCTTGGGTGAACTATACCAAAATCAATTCACAAGATGGGCAGTCTGCAAAATGGTGGAACTGGAACTATTCCATGGTTAAATATGCCAATACGGTTATTGCTGGAATAGAAAATCCATTGGCAAAAATTACTGCGGATGAAAAAAATGCATTGGCTGCAGAAGCAAGGTTTTTGAGGGCCTGGGGTTATCGCAACCTGGTCATCGCTTTTGGTGGTGTTCCCATCATTGCAGGGCCAGTTACTGAGCCTAAGGTTGACTTCACGAGAAATACACAGGCGGAATGTTATGATTTCATCAAGAAAGATCTCACATTTGCAAGTGCCAATCTTCCCATTTCCACAACAGTTCCTGGAAAAGTGGTCAGAGCAGCTTCTGATCACTTGCTTGCTGAGATCAATATCATTTTGAAAGATTATGATGGTGCCATCGCTGCTGCCACAAAAGTGATCAATGGGACCGATGGTTCATATTCATTGATGAATGCGCGTTTTGGAGCAAGGAGAACAGAAACAACCACCACCAGGGGCACTCCCGTTGATTATTATTGGGATCTACATGAAATCAACAATACCGATTATCAAATGGGAAACAAGGAAGCCATCTGGGTGGCCCAGTTTGAGCGCAATGTTCCCGGCGGAGGTGTGGCATATCCTACACAGGGAAACTGGATGGTGCAGGGAAGGGCATACTGGTGCAGGCACTGGTTGTTTGCCAAAGCAGGTCTGGCCACTGCAGGTGCTTCTGACAGTGTAGGACGTGGAGCAAGTTTCATCCGCGGCACTGATTATTCCAATTGGAATGTATGGGCCAATTCTGCAGGCGATATCAGAAACAGTGAAGCAAACATCAGGCGTAAATTTTATTTTGGCGCAAATATTCCTGCTGCGGGCACACAGCCAGCCTACAAAAAAGGTGATTTGATCCCCAAATCTTTCCTAACCGCCTATGAGGATACCATGTGGTACATCTATCCCAACTGGACAAAGTTCGGTACGGACAAACATGCATCTGGCGATTTCATCTATGGCTATACAAAAGACCAGTATGTTATGCGTCTCCCTGAAACCTATTTGCTGAGGGCTGAAGCCTATCTTGCAAAAGGTGACAAGGCCAGTGCTGCTGCAGACATCAATGTCATCAGAACAAGGGCGAAGGCACCATTGGCTGCAGCCAATGATATAACCTTGGATTATATTCTCGATGAGCGCGTCAGGGAATTGTATGGTGAGGAATACAGGATGTTGACCCTCATGCGGCTTGGACTGGTTTATGACCGTGTAAGGAAATATGGGGATGTCAACCAGCGGGCATCTGTTGCTGCACACAACAACTTGCTGCCGATTCCTCAAGGGGAAATCGATAAGAACAATGGTGCAAAACTTACCCAGAATCCTGGTTATTAATTTTCGTTAGGGTTATAAAAAAAAGCCAGTCCCAAAGCCTTGAAAAAGTGCTAGGGATTGGCTTTATTTTTATACATTTCATGTTAAAGTAATTACCAAATACACCAAGATGCAGTTCAGATCATTTGTTCAGTGCTTCCTATTTATGCTGGTTCAACTTTCTTCATTTTCACAGGAGGACAGGTTTGCAAAAATCGGTGGACAGAATTACAAAATGCGCAGTGATCAGTTGATTGAACCCCAACCCATTGACTTGCCCAACAAGGTCTTGCCCATGGGTGTTTCATCAGGTTCGCCATTTGTATTTTCCAAAAAAGTTGATTCAAAAGAAGCTTTGGCCAAGGAGCTCGATTCAATCCGGGCATACTATGCCCCATTCATGAAGAACTTTGCTGAACTCAATGCAACTGAACGCATCAAAGTTCCCATCAGCAACATGTCATGGCGGATTGAAACTCAAGCCGATCAACAAGATTTCGCAAATACTTTATTGGGAAAGGGGAATTGGGAAAATGTCAGTATTCCTCATTATGGCCCTCCCTTGGGTCATGCAGTTACTTACTATTACAAGGAGATGGATCTTGATGATCGCATGCTTTCAAAGGGAAGTTTATTCCTTTCATTCAAAGGTGTAGACTATAAGGCAGAGATTTTTTTCAATGGTACCTTTTGTGGAATGCACGAAGGGTTTTTTGCGCCATTTGAATTTGATGTCATAAAATATGCAAAGAAGGGAATCAATCGAATTTTGGTCAAGGTAATGAATGAACCTACCACAACCGGTTCAACGGATGCCAAAGGAAATTTTGCAGTCGGAAATAAAATTTATGCTGCAGGCGGGTTGGGATATGATGAACCAATTGAAGGTTGGCATATCTGTCCTCCAGCCATGGGTATTTACCAGGATTGTTTTCTGGAAGCGAGGTCTGCCCTGTTTGTAAATGATATTTTTGTAAGGCCGATTCCTGATCAATCAAGGGCTGAATTATGGCTTGAGATTTACAATTCCACCATCAAATCACAAGATGTAACGATAGATCTTTCTTTGTTCGGAAAAAATTTCAAGGATACTGTGTTCCTTCATAAAAGTTTTAAGGCTACCACAGTACAAGTACCTGGAATTGGCGATATGGTAAAACCGACGGATTGGGTTGAAAAAAGTTTGCCCATGCAATATGGTGTGAATTATATCAGAATTCCATTTGATATAAAAGATTTCAGGACATGGCAGCAGGAGACTCCATGGCTGTATTCATTGCACGTGCAATTAAAAAACAAGGACAACAAGCTTGTTGATGTACAGTCAAGGCATTTTGGAATGAGGAGTTTTACGATGGATACCACGAATATTCCCAAGGGAAAAATGTATTTGAACAAAAGCCTCATCAGGTTGCGTGGAGCCAACTCCATGGGCTTTGAACAGAATGATGTCAAGAATAAAAACTGGAATCAACTCAGGGATGACATCCTCCTCGCAAAGCTGTGCAACATGAATTTTATCCGGTTCACTCAACGACCTGTGCAGTCAGAAGTATATGATTATTGTGATATGTTGGGGATGTTGAATCAAACTGATCTTCCCCTTTTTGGCGCAATAAGGATCAACCAATTCAAGGAAGTTGTAAAACAGGCAGAAGAGATGGAGCGCCTGGTGCGCAGCCATCCATCTACCGTTGTCGTCACCTATATCAACGAGAGATTTCCAAATGCCGAGGGCAGTCCGCAAAGAAGCTTTTCAAGTCCTGAAGAAATATTCAAAATTTTCAGTGCAATGGATCAATCTGTGCTGTTGTCCAATCCGGATCGTGTGATCAAGCCAGGTGATGGGGATTATGACCCTCCAGGTCCTGGTTTGCCCGATAACCATTGTTACAATACCTGGTACAATGGTCATGCCATGGACCTGGGCAAGTTCAACAAGGGTTATTGGCAGCTGATCAAACCTGACTGGCTTTATGGTTGTGGTGAGTATGGAGCTGAAGGACTTGATCCCATCAACACCATGAAGAAATATTACCCAAGTTCATGGCTTCCGAAAGATGCTGCCGATGATTTAAAATGGAATGCCAATCGCATTTCGAAATCACAGACCAATACATTTCACTACATGTGGTACCCCACCCAAAAGGGGATTGAAAAATGGATTGATGCAAGCCAGGATTTCCAGGCATGGGCAGTGAAATTTGTTACAGAGGCTTTCAGGAGGGACAGCAGGAATGTATCATCGGCGGTACATCTCTTTATTGATGCCTGGCCAGCAGGATGGATGAAGGCAATCATGGATGTGGACCGCCAACCCAAAAAGGCCTACTTCAGCTACCGCGATGCACTGACTCCATTGATAGTTTCTCTTAGAACAGATCGGTATGCTTGGCAGTCAAACGAAATAGCCGGCCTTGAAACATGGATCTGCAATGATAAAAATGAAGTGCCAATGGGCGCTAAAATAATGTATGATGTAGTTGTTGATGGCAAGGTCATTGTACGTCAGACTGTCGATGCTTCTATTGCAACAAATAGTGCGAGCTACCAAGGGCGACTTCAATTTCAAGTGCCCATCCTGAAAAAACGCACAGTAGCTCTTGTGCGTGTCGGCTTGTTTGATGCTTTGGGAAAATGCATACACTATGCAAGCCAGGAACTGGAATTGTTTCCTGCAGCTGAGCAGGTGAAAAAAGCAGTTTACGTATACAATGGAAAAGGGAGTTTGTCGAGTGATTTGCAAGAAACATACAGCACAATGAAGGCTTCATCATTGGGGGATGCAAATGTTGTAATCATTGACAACATGCAGCATTATGAACAAAACAAGTTGGCACTTGATGTTTTTGTAAAAAATGGAGGAACCCTGTTCTTTACTGAAATTTCCCCTGGGAATTACTTGATAGGCGAAAAAAACGTTTCCGTAAAACATACCATCATGGGGGAATATTATTTTGCAAACCTCACCGAAAGAATATTGGGGGATGATCAATTCAAGGACAAAGACCTGTTCATGTGGTATGACAAAAAAGTGGGATACATCCAACCCCTTTTGAAAAACGTTTTTAGGGCTGAGGGTTGGGATGCCATTGCTACAACAGGACTCTGTAATTTCGCAGGGGAGGATCCCTCAGGTTATCTGGCTGCAGCTGATTGTGCATATGGGAAAGGTCGGTTTATCATTTGCGAAATATCCCTGGCAAACCGAATCAAGGAAAATCCTGCTGGATTTGCACTCTTGAAAAAAATGCTTACCGAAAAACAAAAACAATAAAATTGGAACTACAATACTTTGCTACAGTTTGGGGAAACACCCTTCCTTTTGAAAAATTCTGCAAAAAGGTAAAGCTTGCAGGATATGACGGTGTTGAAATGGACCTTCCGTTTGCAAAGCTGCCTCGCAAGCGGGTATTGAAAATACTGGAAGATTTCGACTTGCAGCTCATCGCACAATACTGGCAGTCGCTTGAGCGCAATTTTAGTGAAAACAAGAAAAGCTATAGCCAATATTTGTACAGTTTTGCTGAAGCCAATCCTGTGTTGATCAATGGCCAAACCGGGAAAGACTTTTTTAGTTTTGAGCAGAACATGCAATTGATCGCTGTAGCAGAAAAAGTGAACAGGGATACAGGGGTTGAAATTTTACATGAAACCCATCGGGGAAAATTCTTGTACAACCTTCCCGTAATGAAAAAGTGCATTGAGGCAAACAAAAATGTAGCCATTACCCTGGACGCTTCCCATTGGTGCAATGTACATGAATCTTTGTTGGAGGATCAGCCATCAGCCCTTTCACTGGCCATCAGGCATACACGCCATATTCATGCCAGAATTGGTTTTCAGGAAGGCCCCCAGGTCAATGATCCACGTGCCCCAGAATGGCAACCTCTTTTGAAACGGTACTTCGAATGGTGGGACCTGGTTGTAGAGCGGCACAGGAAAAAGAAGCGCAATTTAACAGTAACAACAGAATTTGGTCCTGCTCCTTATATGCCATTGAAGCCATACAGCCAGAAGCCTATTTCAAAACAATGGGACATCAATGTGCACATGATGGAACTTTTCAAGAAACGGTATAGATAAGTCCAGTTGCAGGAATCATTTCACCATGCCAAAGGTTTGTACCATCAGCTTCCTTTGGATGGTTTGAATAGAATTGGAAGCGGTGGAGCATCTGTTGATTTTTCTTCCTTGAAGGGCGCATCCATCGGTATTCCACCTATTTTTTGGCGCAATACTTTCAATCCATACATCGGCCCATGCCAGAGGTTGATCAGTGTGCCTTCTGATCCCCTATCGGGCATCATGGTGGTATGCAGTTGCATGTATTCTTCAAACAATGAAAGTGCCCTGTTGCAAATGTATGTTGCTTTTCCTGCATTCATCATACTGTAAGTTCCTGCACTGTCTTTTTGAATTTCCTGTATCTGTGCGCCAACCGAAAAAGCTTTCAGGTAGCGTACACTCGTGTTGACCCGGTTGTAGAGGAACTCAATGTAATCTTGACCTGCTTTAGTCGTTACGGTTTGTCGAATTTTCTCAAGGGTTTCCCCTACGGAATCGTACATATTTCTTACCTGATCAAGCATTGCCCTGTTCATCCAGGTATATGGACCGCCTTGCAGCCAGGCGCCTACCCAGCAAAACCCAACATTCGGAAGATCATTGGTAGCAATCAAGTCAATCGTTTCTAACTTTTTCATGACATGTACAAATTGTTGTACATCCTTTATTCCCAATCCTTTCGCATGGCTCAAATAAAAAGCATTTGACGATATTGGACCATGTAATGAGGAAAGGGCAGCGTACTTTGCTGCAGTCCTGTTTTCAGCTGTTCTCCAGTGATTGAAGATTATTGCATTGGTCTGTTGCCCTTTGTTGCGTTCGGCAAGATTGTTGATCAGCGATTCTATTCCTGCAATAGGGTTCTGCTGTGTGAACATCAATCCATCAAATTCTATCCAGGAAAAAATGGTTGTTTTTTTCATATCGGCTGCGTTGGCATTGATGCCTGAAAAGTGCCTGGCTGTTCGAACACTCCCATGGCCGGGCATGATTGTAACCTCAGCATCGGGAAGGTATTTTCTGACCAGATGATATGCCACTGCTGCATAGGGTTGAATGGTACAATAGACCCCTAGTTTCAAATCAATTTTCTTTGATGCAAATGGCGCTTCTTTTTTGAGCATTTTTAAGGCAGCAATATTCCTGCCAACCTGCAGTATGAGGTTATCAAGATCTGTTTGGTTTTTTTTGATGACATTGGTCACAACAGTGTCTTTTAATACTGATTCTCCAAATTGAGCAACCAAGATACTTTTAACTGTGCTGTCTGTGCAGGAATTCCCCCATCCTCCCAGTTCTTCAGTAATGATTTCAAGGGCATCAATCATCGGATAGTTCTTCAGGGCAGAACGGCAATTGTCCAAAATATAACTGATTTCTCCTCTCTTCCTGGGTTCAATGGAAAATTGTATGCGCAGGCCTATTGATTTTGCATAGATAAGCAACGCGCTCATCCAATCCACCGCCATTTCACTTTTCTTGATCCGATTGTTGTAATAGGGCTCAATTTCAGGAATGACAAAATACTTTTTATTGAAACGAATATTTTTTTTGATGACAGGTACTTCCGGTATTTCATGCACCCTGTTGTAAAAAAAGTTGCCAGCATACTCAATGCTATCACCCGTCTGGACCTCGTGCCAGAGGTTGGGATAGCTATGAATGGCCAATACATTGAACTTCATCCTGATCAGGTTTTTTACATATGCTTTTGCCTCATCAATGGGATAGGAAGAAATGTCCATGGGAAAGTTCACATGTTGCCGAATTCCTCTCCAGCGTGAAAAGGGCACTGTTGTATAGTTGCCCGTTGTCAGTGTATCCGCCCTAAAGTATTTTGGCCTTATCGTTCCATTGAACTCAAATTGAAATCCAAGGTGCTCAAGGAATGCATGCACTGCATGTAGCATAGAAGTCTCATCAGCGCCTGTAAAAAGAACATGTGTAGTATTATCAGCATGATGAATAGCGTAGCTGAATGTTCCATTTTCAGGCCTTCCATTTATTTTGAACTCAAACCTGAAGCGGTTATGATTTGTGTTTTTTGGCCCAATGTTCAGATGCTCCTCTAGTTCCTGAACAGCAAACTGAATTGTAGGATGTTTACTTGTATTGCCGTGAAATGAAATGTTCTTGTTCTGTGATTTGACATTCAAACAATGCAATGCCATTATAACGATGAGGCCATATTTGTACAGCATCTGGTCATGAAAATTAATCATGAATATAATGCATGTGGAGTTGATTTCCTTTTTTCTATTGGCTTTTTATTGTATCGTTTTGGCGCATACTGTACTTTTTTGACCTTCTTGTTGCGCCATTGAATTCCTGCAAAAATCTTTTGTAACGCAATGAAATTATTTGCAATAAATTGATTTGTATTTGTAGAATTCATCTACATTCGATTGGTCATAATTTGTGAAAAATTTAAAAATTAACACATGTCATATCGCCTGAATACTGCTGATGTCATAGCTTTCCATCAAGATGGATACCTCATTGTCAAAAACTTTTTTTCAACAGAAGAGGTCACAAAACTTTATTCCATTGCTACTGCTGATGCGGTGGTCAAGAACAACGCCACCAATGTTACAGACAGCAGTGGAAAGAACTCAAAGCTTACTCTTTGGTTTACACCCGGCGACGATGTATACAGCATGATGTTAAGAAGTGAACGCATGGTCGATGCCGCTGGAAAGCTTTTGGACAGCGATGCACCCGTTTGTCATTTTCATACCAAGTTGATGCAAAAGGAGCCAAGGGTAGGGGGCGCCTGGGAATGGCACCAGGATTATGGGTATTGGTACAAGAACCAGTTTTTGTTTCCTGATCAATTGGTCAGCATCATGATTGCGTTGACAGAAGCCAACAAGGAAAATGGCTGTTTGCAAGTCATCAAGCGTTCCCATAAACTTGGAAGGGTCAACCATGGTTTTTCAGGAGAGCAGGTCGGTGCAGACATGGTCATGGTGGATCATGCCCTTACAACACTTGAACATGTATATGTTGAGCTTGAGCCCGGAGACGCGCTTTTCTTTCACAGCAATCTCTTGCACCGCAGTGAAGCCAACCTGAGCGACAAACCAAGATGGTCCATCATTTCCTGCTACAATTCTTTGTCCAACCCTGCATTCAATGATCCAAGCACTTCCTGGAGGGAGCCAGTCAAAACGGTTTCAGATGCAGCCATGATGGCCGGAGATGTTGGAGGTGCTGCGGCTACTGCAGATTTCCTGCGCAAGGAAGATGATCCTGCACTCAAGGAAACAGGTTGGGAAAAAGAAGTAAAAACCACCTAGGTTATAACCTCATTCTTGAATAACTTTGTACAATGGCAACGAGTAGCATCTCTTTTCTGTTGGACAAGGAACTTCCCTGGGAGAACCTGGGTGACGGTGTATACCGTCAAGTTTTGGGCCATAACCAAGACCTCATGTTGGTCAAATTCAAATTTGCTGCTGGTTCCATTGGCGCACTGCATCAACATATTCATTCCCAGTCCGCTGTTGTGATGTCTGGTCGTTTTGAAGTCACCATCAACGGGGAAAAGAAAATCTTGTCTGCAGGCGATGGTTACTTCGTTGAGCCTGGCATTGAACATGGTGCTCTTTGTCTTGAAGAAGGCATATTGATAGACGCTTTCAATCCAACAAGAATTGATTTCCTGCGCAATTAACCGCTAATTTTACGGTTGATATGTTTCACCAACTCGCAACAGTTTTTTCCGGGGAACTCTATTTCAATGACCATGGAGTTGATGATGCCATCAGGATCGTTTACGCTAACGACGCATCTGAATACCAGGAAAAGCCCCTTGCTGTTGCCATTCCAAAGACCATTGATGACATCAGGCAGCTTGTTGCGTTTGCTGCCACCAACAAGATATCACTGGTTCCAAGGGCTGCCGGCACTTCGCTGGCAGGGCAGGTTGTGGGCAGCGGAATAGTAGTGGACATCTCCAAATATTTTACTGCAATACTGGAACTGAACGTAAATGAAAAATGGGTGCGCGTGCAGCCAGGTGTCATCAGGGATGACCTGAATGCCTACCTGAAACCTTTTGGCCTGATGTTTGGACCAGAAACCTCCACCGCCAACAGGGCGATGATTGGTGGAATGATTGGCAACAATTCATGCGGCCTGCATTCCATCATCTGGGGATCTACAAGAGATAATCTTTTGGAAACAACAGTGATGCTGAGTGATGGCACTGAAACTGTTTTCAAGGGACTGACAAAAGGAGAACTGGAAAACAAGTGCATGGGCTCAGGTACTGAATCACGTATCTACACAGAATTGAAAGGCCTGATTGACCGCAAGGAAAACCAACAGGCCATTGAAGACGGCTTTCCTAGGAAAGACATCAAAAGAAGAAATACAGGCTATGCACTGGATGCAGTTTTGGACATGTCGAGGTTTGAAGGGGATGAACAATACAATTTGAGCAAACTGATTGCAGGATCAGAAGGCACGCTTTGCTTTGTTACAGAAGCAAAACTGCAATTGCTGGATCTTCCCCCTGCGGAAGTTGCAATGGTCACCATTCATACGAACACATTGAATGATGCGTTGAAGGCCAATATGGTTGCCTTGGAGCATGGATGTGCAGCATCAGAACTGGTGGACGATTTCATTTTGCAATTCACCAAAACATCTCCGGAGCTTTCCCAAAGCCGCGCATTCATTGAGGGAGAGCCCAAGGCCATCCTGATGGTTGAGTTCTTCAGCAATGATCAGCATGAATTGATGAGGAAATGCCAGTCGCTCATCAAGGCATTGCAAGAAAAAAATATTGGCTATGCCTATCCCATTTTGCAAGACGAGCAATGCAAGCTGGCCTGGGATGTACGAAAGGCCGGACTTGGATTGTTGCGCAACCTTCCCGGTGATGCAAGGCCTGTAAACCTGATTGAAGATTGTGCCGTCAGCCCACAAGACTTGCCCAACTATATAGCGGACCTTGAGCAGTTGTTGAAACGCCATGGTTTACAGTATTCCATGTATGCCCATGCCGGAGCAGGAGAGCTGCATGTAGAACCGATCATCAACCTTAAGACGAAGGAAGGGATACAACAATTCAGGCAGGTGCTTACAGAGACTGCTGCTTTGGTCAAGTCCTACCAGGGATCCCTTTCGGGAGAACATGGCGATGGAAGGCTTCGCGGTGAGTTCATTCCCATGATGATGGGCGAACACAATTATGGTTTGTTCAGGCAGGTCAAACAAATCTTCGATCCACAATCCATCTTCAACCGCGGCAAGATTGTGGATACACCTCCAATGGATGAACAGTTACGCTTCAACCCTTCAACTGTTGTTAAACCTGTAGATACGGTATATGATTTTAAACCGGCAGGCGGATACCTGAAACTCACTGAAAAATGCAGTGGTTCCGGCGATTGCAGGAAAACGGAGGTTTCTGGCGGCACCATGTGTCCAAGTTATATGGCCACCCGAAGTGAGCGTGATACCACCCGAGCCAGGGCCAACGTACTTCGCCAATACCTTACCAATGAATCCACCAATCTGGTTGATAAAGAATCGGTAAAAGAAATCATGAACCTCTGTCTTTCTTGCAAGGCATGCAAGTCAGAATGCCCGTCCAGTGTAGATGTGGCCAAGCTCAAGGGCGAATTCATGCAGTCGTATTATGATGAGAAAGGTGTTCCCTTTAGAACAAGATTGATTGGAGATTTTTCCCGTCAAATGAAAATGGCTTCTTTGTTTTCTGGTATCTATAATTGGATGATTGATACGCCAATGATTCGAAAGACCATGAACCGGCTGGTTGGATTTCATCCCGAACGCACGCTTCCAAGGGTATCAGGCACAACCCTGCGCAAATGGCATGCTGAAAGAACGAATGGTCTGATCAACAAAACTGCTGCAAATGGCAAGCTGTTTTTGTTTTGTGATGAGTTCACCAATTACAATGACGTGCAGATTGGTCAGCAATGCATTTTGTTGATGGAACATTTGGGTTATCAAGTTTGCATCATTGATCATCCTGAAAGTGCAAGAACATATTTGTCAAAAGGATTGATCAGGGAAGCCAAAAAAATTGCGAATCAACAGGTGCAACTGTTCTCTTCCATCATCAGTGAATCAATTCCCTTGGTCGGTGTAGAGCCCTCTGCAATACTGGGTTTCAGGGATGAATTCCCTGATCTTGTTGATCCGGAATTGCTTGAAAAAGCGAAGCAGCTTGCCAACAATGTTTACTTGTTTGAGGAGTGGTTCATGCGCGAAGCGGACAAAGGAAAAATTTTCTCTTCTTCTTTTAACAACTCCATCAAGAAGATCAAGATCCATGGGCATTGCCACCAAAAAAGCCTGGCTTCCATGGTGCCTGTCAAGCGCGCATTGTCCTTCCCAGAAAACTATGAAGCAAGGCTCATTCCCTCTGGTTGTTGCGGTATGGCAGGATCATTTGGATATGAAAAAGAGCACTATCCCATATCCATGCAAGTCGGCGAACTGGTGTTGTTCAAAACACTACGCGCGCTGGATGATGAAACTGAAATCTCAGCTTCAGGAACCAGTTGTCGGCACCAGATAAAGGATGGTACAGGACGACAAGCCCTTCATAGCATTGAGGTGCTTTATGGGGCTTTAAAAGCCTAGGATCATCCACTTTAAAGAATATAGACTGCCCTTTTATGACAAGCCGATGTCATCTAAATAAACCGTAACCATCAAGCCGCTGTATTCCTTCAATTCAAATGAAGTCAGTGTGGTTGGATTGTTGAAGTTCGATAAAGGGATTTCAAAAGTAGACCAAGCACCCTCTTTCAACAAGATTTGAAATGCTGTTGTGCTTACGCCATTGATGATAACCCTTGCCTTTTTACCTTCCGTTCCAGGTCCTCCAAACACAGAAAATTTGATGGCAGTGTAACCGGTCAAACTCACTGCAGGCGTTGCCTTGCTCAGCCTAAAGCCGCCGAAACCGACTGTGTATGCATTGCTGATGGAGGTCGTACCCCTTTTGACGGTGGTGGTATGGTTCAGTATGGCTGTTGCGCTATAGGAAGTATTTGACCAACCGGTTTGCAACTTTTCATCGTAGATCATATACTTAAACCCAAATTTTGTCAATGAGGTTACGGATCCTACAGGGGTGGTAACCGTAATGAATGCACTGGTCACGCCTGCGGGAACATTCACTTTCAATTCCTGGTTGCTTTTCGAAACAATCGTAGCCACTGCATTGTCGAATTTGACTTCTGTTACACCATTGAAATGATTGCCAGATATGGTCACCACATCACCTGCCAATCCAGCTTCCGGATTGAATCCTGTGATGATAGGAGCGGGTTGCATGATCTTGAACCCATAGGTTGCTGTTCCGTACTTGGTTGTTACCGTGATGGGGTTGTTGATAGGGTCAGGAAGATTGGCAGGTATCTTAACAGTTACGGTACTGTCATCGGCATAATACAATGAGTCCGATACCACGATGGTATTGAATTCTACTTTATAGGTTGTTGCAAGATGTGCACCCTTGATGACAATCCACTCGCCAAACTTGACAGATGAAAGTGTCGTGCCACGGTTGGTTAAATCGGTAACCCCCGTGATTGTGGGCGGTACTTCATGCAGTCCATGGTCCTTTTTACAGGAAAACAGGATGGTCATCAGCATGATCGGCAAGACTGCGTGGCATTGTTTTGTAAAGTTCTTTATCATTGTGATGGATTGAATGATTGTTTGATACGAATGATTACCAACCAGGATTGTTTTCCTTGATGGCCTGATTTGAATTGAGTTCACCCAACGGAATCGGTAACAACAGGTTGCGCTGGCTTCTGACCTTGGAGATGTTGTTTTGTCCTGCTGATATTTTGTTCATCACCTGCAGGTAAACATTCCACCTCATCAGGTCGAACCGGCGGATGCCTTCAAAAAGCAGTTCCCTGGCTCTTTCTGCCAGCACATAACTTCTGAATTGTTCTAGGTTCATCCCGGCTGGTGCTGCTGTGGCTTTTGACCGACTTCTGATGGCATTGAGTTGTGCATAAGCTTCCACTGTTGGGCTGCCATTGGCTTCATTGGCGGCTTCTGCATAGATCAGCAGTATTTCAGCATAACGCATGATGGGGTAGTGTGCATCACTGTTGGCGAGTGTTGGTTCTGTAACATCAGCATACTTGATGACATAAGCCCTGTTATCAGTTGTTCCATTGTTGTTGTAGGTAAGCCCATTGACAACTTTGTACAATACGGCTTGCGATGAAGGGTAGAAATACCTTGTTCCGGTATTGGTCTGGTAATTGTGTGCAATCCCATCCAAAGCACGGAGGTCTGCATCTTCGTAATCGCTGTAGTGATTGTTTGTTGCCCAAACGGCACCTCTTCCAAAAGTAGAGAGTGCTGAAAAATAGTTGTGCAGGTTGTTGACAAAGCTGGATCCGGACATGGATTGTATTTGCCACATGTGTTCCGTGTTGTTTCTTCCACTTTTGCTCCAAAGTGTTTTCCAACTTGTAAAGAGGCTGTATTCCTTGCTGCTGATTACTTCCATGGCCTTGTCCCTTGCCAGCCCAAAGTAAAGTTTTGCATCTACGCCCTCATAGCCTTTTACAGCTGCCTTGGCATAGCTGTAATTCCCATTGTCCTGCCCACCCCTTACAATCACATTTCCACTGTTGACGGCGCAAGACGCCATGGTCAGGTAGGCCTTGGCAAGGAATCCCTTTGCTACACCACGTGTTGCCCTGCCTGCTTCTCCTGCTTTCGGATGTCCAACAGGGAATAACATGGTTTCCGCTTTTTTCAGGTCACTGAAAACAGTATTGTACACTTCCACCACCGATGCCCTTGGTTTATTGACATCAGTTTCCTTGGAAAGTGATGCAAGCCTTAGCGGTACACCACCGTACAATTGAACAAGCTGAAAATAGGACCATCCCCTGAGAAAATATGCTTCTCCCAGAATCCGGCTTTTTATGTCTGTATCGATATTCTGGTTGAGGGGTTCGATGTTCTCAATTACCGTATTCGCCCTTGAGATGACGGTATAAAATCCAACCCATGGTCCGTCCACACCCCAGTATCCCTGAGGGTTTCCTGCTCCTGATGTTCCCAGAAACCAGTCTGCTCCCGATACATGGTCATCATCCAGCATGGTCAAGTTCCAGATGGGTTGGAGGTAGAGGTCATAGGTGTACAATGCGCTGTAAACGCCATTGATGGCAGTTTTTGCATCCGACTCATTCTTGTAAAAATTCTCTGGAGAAAGAAATGAATAGGGCTTTTCCACCAATGCTTTGTTGCAAGAGAAAAGCGAGAAGATGACAAGAAAAATGCCTGTCAGCCTTTTGTATTGTATTGAAGATTTCATTTTCACTGTTGTTGGATTAAAACTTTATTAGAAGTTGCAGCGGATGGAAAATTGGAATGTTCTTGAATTGGGGTAGCCGCCAAGGTCAACACCAAATAACGCAGGGTTGTCGCCATAGCTGTTTATTTCAGGATCATAGCCACTGTATTTCGTGAAAGTGTAAAGGTTGTTTACCCCCAATGCAAGCCTGATGCTGCTGACTCCCTTGATTTGGTTGGAGGGCAGGGTATAGCCAAGTGTTACATTCTTGACGCGAACAAAGCTTCCATCTTCAATGAACCTCCTGGTGAACAAAAGCGATCTCCAGAACTGACGAATGGCCTTTGGGCCTGTAGCATTGGTATTGTTCTTGCCAGGTTGCCATGCACCATCCAGGGCTTCCTGGCTGATATTCTTGGAGGTTCCGATGTTGCCGTTGAAGGCAGTATTCATGTTCACAATATCATTTCCCTGGACTCCATTGATGAATACATTCAGTTCAAATTTCTTGTATTGGAAGCTGTTGGTCAATCCAAAAATGTAATCTGGATTTACATCGCCGATGATCATTCTGTCTGTAATGGAGATGGATGATGCATCCTTGTCAAGATTGAGGTATTTAACTTCTCCTATCATTCTTTGAATGATAGAGATGGGTTGATTGGCGTACACGGGTGAGCTTCTTACCTCAGCCTCATTGTCGAAGTATCCATCCTCAACATGTCCAATCAAAGCGCCTATCGGATAGCCTGCCAATTGCACGAAAGGAGCATCCCTTGTAGAAATCCTGGATGCATACTGTTCTTTGATGCCATCCCCAAGGCTCAGAATTTTGTTCCTGTTGAAAGCAATATTTCCTCCAGTTTTCCATGTAAAATTCTTCTGGTTGATCACATTGAAATCCATGGAAACCTCAAGCCCTTTGTTCTGCACCGATCCGGAATTTTTCAATTGACGTTGAAAGCCAGTTGAAGCAGGAGTGGTTACATATTGCAGGAGGTTGTCTGTTTTTTTCTGGTAAAGGTCCAGATGGATGTTCAATTTGTCTTTGAACAATCCGAGGTCAAATCCTCCGTTGTAGGCAGTGGTGGTTTCCCACTTGAGGGCGGCGTTGGCCGGACCAGAATACACATCATCGGCAAGTCCTGTCTGGAGTGCACCGTTGAAAGGGTAGTTGTACACATTCAATTTGGAAAGCGATGCATAGGATCCAATTCCCTGGTTGCCGGTTTGTCCAAAACTCAGGCGGAATGTAAGGTTGCTGATTTTGTTCAAGTCCTTCATGAAGGATTCCTTGTGTGCCTTCCAAGCCAAACCTGATGATGCAAATCCTGCCCATTTGTTGTCCTTGCCGAACTTACTCGATCCATCTTCCCTGTAAGAGAGGGAAAATACATATTTATCGTTGTAAGAATAATTCAATCTTCCCAAAAATGAAATCAGGGTTGACTGAAACCTGTTTGATGAAACTGGCATGATTTGTTCTGCCGATTCCATGTTTTCATTCTTCAGTATGTCGTTGGGGAAGGTTTTTGCTTCAGTCCTTTTGTTCTGGCCATTGGTTCTTTCAAACGTGCTTGCTCCAGTAACTACAATGCTGTGTTTGTTGATCTTGCGGTTATAGGTCAATAAACCTTCAGAGATCATGCTGCTCCATAAGTTGTCAGATTTCAACCCCCATCCCCTTACACTGAAGCCCTCATAGACGGTCCTGGGATAATATTGGTCGCGGGTATTTGATCCATAGTTAAAACCAACATTTCCCCTGAGCTTGAAGTACTTGCCGAGCGTCGCTTCTATATGGTTGGATGAGAAAATATTGATGGCCGTCACCCTGTTCAATACATCATTGGTATAAATGACAGGATTGGTAATGAAGAATCCCTCGCCTGTGCCATCGTACTCTTCCACTGAATCAATGGTGGCAGGATAGGTGATGGCAGAGCGGATGACACCGGCACTTGCGGCATCAGACTTGTCTGTTCCGGTCTTTACACCATTGGTGATGGAATTTGAAATGGTATTGCTGCTTCCAATTTTGATGTGCTTGCCGACATTCCTGTTGAGGTTATAGCTCAGTCCGATTTTTTTGAAGTTCGAATTCTGGACGATTCCGCTTTGGTTCAGGTGGTTCATGGTAAGGCTATGGCTTCCATTTTCAGAACCTCCTGAAACATTCAGGGTGTACTGCTGTTGAAACCCTTTCCTGAAAATTGCATCCTGCCAATTGGTGTTCAGGTTTTTGTATTGATCAAGGTTGGAATAGGGCATGGAATAGCTGGTTCCATCATACCTGTTGGCGTTTTGGTAAGACAGGTTTTGATAGGCGGCATATTCATAGGGAGTCAGCACATCAATTTTTTTGGAAATTTCAGACATTCCAACGTTGGCAAGCAACTCAACCTTGTCTTTTCCTATCCTCCCTTTTCTGGTGGTAATCAGCACCACGCCATTGGCTCCTCTTGATCCATAGATTGCAGTGGCAGAGGCATCTTTCAATACATCAATGGATTCAATATCATTGGGATTGATGAATGCCATGACATTGAGGGTTTGTTTTTCATCTCCGCCAATCGAAGATGGTGTTGACCCGCTGCTGGTATTGTTGAAGGGAACCCCATCAATGACATAAAGGGGCTCTGTTCCACCAAGAAATGAATTTGATCCACGCACCCTGATGCTGAGGCCTGCTCCTGGTGCGCCATCATTTTGCGTAACGTTCACGCCTGCCAGTTTCCCCTGGATGGCTTGAAGAATATTGGTAGGACTTTCGCGAATAAGTTCTTCGCGGGAGATGCGTTGTACCGCACCTGTAGCATCAGCTTTTCTGATGGTTCCATATCCAACCACCACCACATCGGAAAGGTTGGTGACCAGGGTTTTCATGACAACAGTATAATTGTCATTTTTTCCTATGCTGATCTCTGTGGTTTCCATCCCTGAAAAAGAAATTGTAATGGATGTTGCCTTTGCACTGGGTTTGATGCTGAATTCGCCATTTTTTCCGGTGACCACTGACTGCGCACTTCCTTTAATGACAATGCTGGCACCCATCAGCGGCTCTCCATTTTCAGCAACCACTTTACCTGAAATGGTTCGAGTCTGTGCGATGCTGTTGATACAGATCAATAAGGCAGCGACCACAATGGTGCAGTACTTTTTTCTCATGTGCAATTGTTGATTTGAGGCCCAAGATAATGATTAACTTCTATAAAATTGGCACATGAAATTGTTTCGGGAAGGCCAATTTGTGTAGAATTTTGACAGGAGAAGCATTACTGAAGGTGTAATATTGAAAAGTGCAGAACCGGATTATTTTTAGATAAATTTGGGTCACCTAATATAACTATGATGAGAAAAGATTTTTTCACCCTTCTTTTCTACTTTTCATTTTCTTCTTCGTTTGCACAAACGGATACTATTATTGTTAAATCAAAGACCAGTGAATATACCTTGGTTTGGGCTGATGAATTCAACATGGATGGGGTACCCGATACCAGCAAATGGTCTTATGAAAAAGGCTTTGTGCGAAACAATGAGTTGCAATGGTACCAGAGGGATAACGCCATTTGTGAAAATGGAATCTTGGTGATTGAAGCAAGAAGGGAAAACAAGCCCAATCCGCTTTATGAAGAGGGGAGTGCCGATTGGAAAAAAAGCCGAAAGAACATCTTGTACACCTCTTCCAGTTTGAATACCAGGAAAAAGTTTTCATGGCAGTATGGTCGTTTTGAAATGCGAGGACGCATTGATATCAGCAAGGGCATGTGGCCGGCCTGGTGGACGCTTGGCGACACAAAACGATGGCCTGCCAATGGGGAAATTGATATCATGGAGTATTACCGTGGATCACTGCTGGCCAATATCGCCTGTCTGAACAGCAATGGATACAGTGCAAAGTGGTATGGAAAAAAGTATCCAACCGATTCTCTTGGAGGTGCGGCATGGGCCAGTAAATTTCATGTATGGCGCATGGATTGGACCGAAAGTGAAATTTCCCTTTTTGTGGATGATCAGCTGTTGAACAGGGTTGATGTGGACTCCTTGTTCAACCGCGACGGGTCTGGGTTTAACCCCTTCCGGCAACCACATTATATGCTGCTCAACCTTGCCATGGGTGGCATGAATGGCGGTAATCCATCACAAACAACATTTCCGAACCGTTTCGAGATTGACTATGTAAGGGTGTACCAGAGAAATCCAGAAAACAGGTAGAAACTTAAAAAGACAATCCTTTTGAGAATTGTCTTTTTGGTAGGAGTGTGGCCTCGCCTGGAATCGAACCGGGATCTGGAGCTTCGGAGACTCTTATACTATCCATTGTACTACGAGGCCGGGCCGGCAAAGTTAGTTCACTTCAAATGAAAATCGGTGATCACCCTTTGACTTTGTATTAATTCTTGTCAGAATCACCCTTGTAATCTTTTTTCCATCCCACTTCCTGTCGAAACTTTCATATTCCATTCCTTCAAAAGAAGGTATTTCTGTTTGTACTGACCATTTTTTCGGGTCATAATCCAGAATGAGTTTGTTTCCCTTGGCATCACTGAACAAAACCTTTCCCGAAACAGCAACATCAACAGCACAGACAGTCATAAAAATCTGTTGCAATGAAACGGGGCTGGCATTGAACTGGTAGTCATCATTGATTTCCACTGTTTCTTTTACTCTATTGAGCTTCACGGTCCTGTTCCAGCGTTCAATGCCTGCACTGTCCGGGTAAGCAGATGCAATATCCATGCTAAGCGATGACTCTTTTTCGTTAACAATGCTTTTGACGGACTTTGCTTCAAATTCCCGTCCAGCCTGTTGTCCAGCCCCATTGATGATGGGAAGATTGTGGTACTGGGATTGGGTAAACCATAGCTCATAACGTTGGGGAGAAAATGTTCTGGCCGTATAATTGCCACGGCCTGCATCGATGATCATGGGTTCACCCTTCACATAAATGATGAAATCCCCCACATCGTTGTGGTTATGGCTTTCAGCATTGTGCCCGCCATGGGTCGCCAGGAACAATCCTTTTTCTGTCCTGGCTGTCAGAATTTGTATGTCGCTGATCCATGTACTTGTAGGATCCTTGAAGGTACTAGGGCTTGCATCAATATTTTTAAGGTTGAGCAGGGAGCCCAGGTGGCGCATTCTCATACCCGTAGAACCTCCTGGCTTGGAAGGGTAGTTTTGCTGTGCCCATTTTCCAAACTCCATCATCGTGGTATCATTGATGTCTTTTCCAAAACGGTAGAGCAGCATGCCACTGGGTATGAGGGTCGGATCAGCGTCCGCAAAATTCACAAAATAGTTTCCTGCAATATGCATTTTCGTGATATAGGTCGCCATTTTTTTGATCAGTGGATGGCCATAAATATTGATGGCCCCACCTGATGCATTGTGCAACAGCTCAAGGCAATCGTAAACGCTGGCGCCGGCAGCAAACCAGTAGCTGGGTCCCTCATCGCAGCCACCATCTTCGCCCAAACTGTTCAGGTAGGCGTCCAGTCCTTTCATGGCTGCATTCGTCATGGTAACCCTTCTGACTTCGTTGCGTTCGAGCATCAGACTGCTGAGGATCCAGTTCGACATGATCCAGGGATTCCAGTTGTTCACGGGTTCTGTTCTGCTCATCCACTTGTAGTTGTTGCCATACTTCATCATCGGCGTAAACAGCCTTCTGTCTGTTTCATGGTAGATGCGCTTCCTGATCAATGGATTGATCTTGTCCAGTTTCTCACCGACAAAATAATCTGCCATGGCCATTACCGCTGCTGTTTCTGCTGCAAACAGGTCCACTGAAGGACGCTCCACATCTGGAAGTCCGGTTCCTCCGATATGTGCAGGCACCCCCCAAAAACTTTCTTCGCAGATGGACCAGATGCCGTTGAAGATGGCTTCCATGAAACGGCCCTTGTCTTCAATGCTTTCTGCCAATACCATGTACATCAACACTTCCCTTTTTTTGAAAGAAATGCCTGAATGCCTGAGCCGGTCCCCTGTGCGCTTGAAGTCCATGGAAACCGATCCGCTGATGGGTTCAAATGTATAGGACATGACGCTGGAAGCACCGTCCACAATGCCTTTCAGCATGCTGTCCGGAACTGCGTCCTTCCATTCTTGTGGTGTGAGTGGATAAGGTTTCCATTTGTCTTTGGGGATGATGGATGCCACTACTTTTTCTGGCGAATAGGTGGTCGCAAGGATGTTGCGTAGCGTGACCTGTGCATTGCCAGATGATGCAAAAAAGAAAAGAAAACTGATGATGACTGTTGGTTTCATGCTGTTAATTTATTGATGCATTGTGTTGAAGGGTGCAAACCCAAATCCTTTATACCCGCTGTGTTGAACGATAAAGCTGCTTCCTGCAAGGGGTTGTTCTGTCAATTGTTCATCTGTCAATCCTACCCTGGCTGAAGTGATGTACATTTCATCCATGTTCTCACCACCAAAACAAATGGAAGTGACCAGCGACACAGGCAAGTGAATCGAATCAATTTTTTTACCGGTGAAGGGGTTCCAGCGTGCAACCTGCCATCCTTCCCAGTGTGCTATCCAGAGCATCCCTTCGCTGTCCATTGTCATGCCGTCTGGATATCCTTCTTTTCCGGGAATGCTGATGACCGTGGTCTTGTTGCTGATTTCACCATTACCATTGTTATAATTGTACCGGACCACTTCCATGGTTGGTGTATCGATATAATAAAAATATTGCAGGTCTTCACTCCAGCAGAGTCCATTGGAAATCGAAACCTTTTCAATCTTTTTGTTGATGTTCAATTTGCCATCCAGCATGTAAAGGTTTCCAGTTTCGGTTTCTCCAGTCAATGACATGCTCCCGGCCCAAAAACGCCCGGCAGGATCGGTTTTGCCATCGTTGAAGCGATTGTTTGAAAGTGCTTCTTCTGGATTGCCTATTGCATCAATCTTACCGGTACTTCTGTTGATGAATACAAATCCTTCCTTTATTGCCGCAACAATGTTTCCGTCGCTGCAAAGGGCAAATGACCCAATTATGCTGGGTGTTTCAATGCTGTGAAAAGCATTGCTTTGCCTGTCCAAAACATGGATGGCACAGCCCATGATATCCACCCAAAGAATGGCGTTGTTGGCTGCATCCCAGACAGGGCCTTCACCGAGTATGGATCTGTGGTTGCAGAGAGGAGTGATGTTCATGGTATTCAGTAAGGGGTTGGGCTGACAGCAGTCCATCCGCCATCAATGATCAAGGATTGTCCGGTGATATGGCGCGCATGGTCTGAAATCAGGAACAATGCTGCATGACCAATGTCTTCCACTGTTGCTGGCCTTCCCATGGGCGTAATCCTCGACCATGTTTCGATGTAGGCAGGGTCAAGCAATGTTCTTTCTGTGAGGGTTGCGCCGGGGGCGATGGTATTGACGTTGATGCGGTAGGATGAAAGTTCGGAGACCAGGTTTTTGGCCAGCATTTCAATGGCGGCCTTGCTCATTCCATAAGCAGCAAGATTTTTGTGCGCCTGGTGTCCGGTTACGGATGAAGTGAACAACAAGGATCCACCTTGGTTTTGCTTTTTCATTTGGTTCGAAGCCGCTTGCGCCAGGTAGAAGGTGCCCCTCAGGTTCACTTCCATCACCCTGTCAAAATCTACAACAGGGTAGTCGGTAAAATCTCCAAAAAGGGTAATACCAGCGTTGGCAATGGCAATGTCTACACCTCCCCATTGTGTGGTGCAGCTTTCAACCATTGATTGGATGAATGCCGGGTCGCTGGAGTCTCCTGGCATGGAGATACAATTTCCATGTTCAGTGTGTATTTTCTCTGCTGCTGCATTGCATAGGCTTGCATCAAGGTCATTGAGGATGACCCTGGCGCCTGCTGCTGCAAGCATTTCACAGATCTTCAGGCCAATGCCCTGTCCTGCGCCGGTAACAATCGCTGTTTTGTTGAAAAACGAAGGTTTTGTTTCCATATCAAGGCATGTAAAATACATTTTTTAGGGGGATGCTGATGGGTGAATTGTCATCATTGCATTCCATCATGTCGCGCATGTAGGCCCACCATTTTTTCATTACAGGATGATCAGGCAACTGGTCCATTGCCGTTTCATCTTCCACCCTCAACACTCCAAACAAGTCAAGGGTTTCCTCATCCAGAAAAATGGAATAGTCGGATATGCCTGTTTCTTGCAAGAGGTCCGTCAATGCTGGCCAGATTTCATCATGCCGTTTTTTATATTCCGCTGTTTTCCCAGGAAAAAGCTTCATCTTGAAGGCCAATCTTTTCATGTGCAAATTTGTAATGAATGAATTTACGGAATTAATCCTTAACCGTTTCTGCCATACAACTGCAATGTGTCAGCCTCTCTGTCCGCGTTTGAAGAATCCTGATAACATATTTTATTCCTCCAATAGAATCGGGTCAGGCCGGTTATATTTGTTGTTCAATCGTTCAACATGATCATGATTCAAACCATATTGATGGCCGTTTCCTGCTTGCTCTTGCTGTTCATTATTTTTCGCAAAACAGACCAGGGTGCAGACATTACCCAACGAAAAGTGGAGGACCTTGAAAAGGCCCTCCAACGCATCGAGAATTCCCTTCGGGAAGATTTCAGGATGAACAGGGAAGACAGCAACAAGCTGGCGAGGGAAAACCGTTTTGAGCTGAGGGCAGCGCTGGACCAACACAGCAGGGACCAAACGGAAAAAGTACAGCTGCTGATCAACAGTACAGAAAAACGCCTGGACCAGATGCGAGAAACAGTAGACGAGAAACTCCAAAAGACGCTCAATGAGCGGCTGGGGCAATCCTTTGAAATGGTTGGCAAGCAATTGGAAAGTGTGCAAAAAGGATTGGGCGAAATGCAGACCCTCGCCACCGATGTTGGTGGCCTGAAAAAAGTGCTGAGCAATGTAAAGCTCAGGGGCAACGTGGGAGAAGTGCAGTTGGCCATGTTGCTAGAACAGATCCTTGCACCAACGCAGTTCGATGCCAATGTCAAAACAAAAAAAGGCAGTGCAGATCCGGTTGAGTTTGCCATAAAGCTTCCTGGCAGAAGTGAGGATGAGCGCAGCATTGTCTACCTGCCTATCGATGCAAAATTCCCCAAGGAAGTTTATGAACAATTGTTGACTGCGTATGACCTCGGCACCACCGATGTGGTTGAAGCC
>Ga0222712_10001690_pt1 | contig 26601 bp, 41 predicted proteins | sample C33_657DmetaG_FD_165043 | JGI IMG/M metagenome (GOLD analysis project Ga0222712, IMG submission 165043) | Estuarine water microbial communities from San Francisco Bay, California, United States - C33_657D | ecosystem: Environmental > Aquatic > Marine > Unclassified | place: USA: California... | reverse complement strand
TACCTTCTTAGCCAACAACCAGTTGTCGCCAAGATATCGAATAGAACGAATCCATTGACGTTGGTAGCTACGAATTGTTTTGGGGGGTGCGTCATATGTCTGGAACAATTGACGTACATATTTGAGGGCGTGTGTGTTCATTACTTTCTCCTTAAGATAAAATTTTAATTTCGGACTCATCACTTTCAGCAACAAGAGTGATTCTGATATCGCCATCTTTTGTGCGGATAACAAGCTCTCTATAAATGCCTGAAGTGATTTCAACAATTGAACCAAGTTCAACATCAATTACTTTTGTAAATTCCATACTTATCATTTTACTTTCTCCTTAGTGAAGTGAATCGTATGCTTTGTCAAAGAGGACATCACCATTCTGATCGGCTAGTTTGACTAGTTCCTCATCAGTAAGTTTTGTGCCATCTTCGTAGCAAGCGTAACTGAAGTACGCATCTGCGAAATCAGGATAATCCCTACTATCGACACCATCTACTTCAATGTCGATAACTTTTCTGCCGTTTAGTGTTGCCATTACTTTCTCCTTTAGAGCCACTAATGTGCCATGGCTAAAAGATTATTTGTATTAGGATAAACCCTAATAGACAGACAAAAAAACAACACTAATATTCTGAGCATGAACATCGAACAATCCGAACAAGCCTGTGCTGAAGCACTCCTTGCTTATGCCTACAATTTAGTTATAACTTACAACCAACACCCTGGTGACCGAGATGCTGCCATGGTTGGTTTAATAGCTAGAGCATTGGAGCTTCATGTGGAACGACCAATAAACATAATTGGGATGTACCAATGAAAACAACAGACAAGTACGATCCTGTTATCCAGTGCATTGGAAAGCATCCTTTCCCTACATTCACTGTTGCTGAATCTACAATTTCCAAGAAAAGAGATCATTCTTTTCAGATTTACAAATGCCCTCATTGCGGATTTTTTCACATGGGTCATTCGACTACAAATTACAAGAACTTGAAACGTTCTGGTAAATAATGTATTATGGAACCCAGATAGGTTGGACTAATTACCCACCCGAAAAGAGTTATCCCTTCTCCTGCTGGCAGTTCCTTCAAGGGTGTTTAAAAAGCGGCACACATTATGGCTAACCCATGGTTCAGACTCTATTCAGAGTTCGCACACGACCCCAAAGTTCAAATGCTTCCCGAGGCAATGCAAAGACGTTATGTCATGCTTTTATGCCTTAGATGTAGTGAAGTACTTGAAACGTTACATGAAACAGAGATTGCTTTTCAATTGCGTTTAGATGAGGCGCAATTGCTAGAAACTAAACAACTGTTCATTAGCAAAAACTTCATTGATAAACACTGGAACATTTTGAATTGGGACAAGCGTCAATTTGTCTCAGACTCAAGCACCATGCGGGTTCGCAAGTATCGAGATAAAAAGAAACTACCAAGTAACGATGATGAAACGTTACAGAAACGTCCAAGTAACGCTATAGATACAGAAGCAGATACAGATAAGAAACAGAATAGTAAGCGTGGCTTACGCCTCGCCAATGATTGGGTTTTGCCAAACGAATGGGAATATTGGGCCAACAAGGAAAGACCTGATTTGAATGCCATGCAAGTAGCAGATCAGTTCAAAGATTTTTGGTGTGCTAAACCTGGCAAAGATGGGGTGAAGTTGGATTGGGCAGCCACTTGGCGTAATTGGGTGAGAAACCAAAAAGCACCAAAGATGAACCCTGCCGACATTGTCAGAGTTACTGTTGCGCCATCTAACCTGCCAGATCCTGCTTTGGAAAAGATTAAGGCCGATGAAAAAAAAGCCGCCCCCATGCCTGACCATATTCGACAAGCAATGGAAGCATTAAGGAGAAAAGCTTGACCCACGCTGAAGCAATGAGAATCTTGGATAAGGTGAGGGATGGAGTGCCTTATCCAATCAAAATAATCCGCATGGCTTTGGAGCTTACTGGTGACTTACAGCAGACGCAATCTTGAAAACCCAAGCGATAGGGTCATCCTAGAGCAAGCAGAAGCTCGTGAGCTATATCGCAATTGGGAATCATCGAAAAATGCAGACTTGATTCGAGCCAGACTTGAAAGAGCTGAACGAATTTATGGATCTGGCGCAAGAGACAGAATTCGAGGTTACATGAACAAAATCAAAGATGGAAGTATTGAATGAACTATTTATCGGTATGCAGTGGAATTGAAGCGGCAACAGTAGCTTGGCATCCATTAGGTTGGAATCCTGTTGGCTTTTCTGAAATTGATTCTTTTCCGAGCCAAGTATTGAAACATCATTATCCAAATGTCCCAAACCATGGCGACATGACAAAATTTAAGGAGTGGAAAATTGAACCAAATGTCGATGTTTTCGTTGGAGGAACACCATGCCAGTCTTTCTCAGTCGCAGGACTCAGAAAAGGATTGGATGACCCTCGTGGTAACCTCATGCTTACCTATCTTGCCATTGCTAAACAATATCGCCCCCGCTGGTTGGTCTGGGAGAACGTCCCTGGCGTTTTGTCCTCCGCTGATGGACGGGACTTTGGTAGCTTCCTCGGAGGGTTGGCAATCTGCGGGTATGGGTTCGCATACAGGGTGCTTGACGCTCAATACTTCGGAGTGGCCCAAAGACGCAAACGTGTGTTCGTTGTCGGATATCTTGGAAACTGGCGACCTGCCGCAGCGGTTCTTTTTGAGCGAGAGAGCTTGCAAGGGAATTCTCCACCGAGCCGACAAAAGGGGGAAGGAGCTTCCTCCCGCTCTTCTTCAAGCGTTGACGAAAGTGGCATCCAGCTCACTGTAGGCACTTTATGTGCTGACACACACCCTGGCAGTTACAGTGGACAAGATGCCTACACTGGCAGATTAGTGCCAACTGGTGTGCCAGATGTTATGGCTACTTTACTGTCTTCTACGGCAGGAATTTCTAGACCTGGCAATGCCGTTACAGAACATGAAACATACATCCCAATGACAAGTCAGGTTTCCGCTTCTTCGGAGATGGAATCAATGGCATTTGAAAATAATCGTAGAGATGGTGTTCGTTTGTATGGGGACATCACAAACACTTTGCAAGCATTTGCAGGGACAGGTGGCGGGAATACTCCAATGGTTCAAACAACAATGGCAGTTCGTAGATTGACTCCTGTTGAGTGCGAAAGACTTCAAGGGTTTCCTGACCATTACACCGATATCAAACCAAAGGGAAAGCAAACCCCTGATGGTCCAAGATACAAAGCACTAGGAAATAGCATGGCAGTTCCAGTTATGAACTGGATCGGACAAAAAATACAAAAAGTTGAGGATTTAATTAAATGACATTTATGCTGACCTATATGGTTGAAGGCAACCCAATCGGGAAAGGCCGACCAAAATTTGCTAGGAGGGGGAACTTTGTTTCTACCTACACCCCTACCAAAACTAGAGATTACGAAACTGTAATCAAAGAAGCTGCCCAAAAAGCCATGGGAAGCAATGCAGTTTTAGAAACGCCTGTAACAGTCGCAATCTACATCACTGTACCAATCCCTGCCTCGTACTCCAAAAAGCGCACAGAAGCCTGTTTAAAGGACATTGAGAGGCCAACAAAGAAGCCCGACATCGACAACATTGCCAAATGCTTCTTAGATGCCATGAACGACATTGTTTACAAAGACGATACCCAAGTGCTGACCCTCCATGTGACCAAAGTTTATGGCACTGTTGGCATGGTGGAGGTCATGGTTAGGGAAGATTTGGACTAAGGGTAAACACCTACACATCTAATCAAGATTTCAAGTTACAGTCACGACATCAACAAATTTTTAAGGAGAAAGTAATGCACACAATCAATTTTGATGCCACAACAGGCGCAGGTGATGTAGACGTTAAGGTCACTATGTCTTTCAAGGCAGATAAATATTCAACTTGGGCTGAGAACATTGAGATGGTCACATTCAATGGCATGGACATCATGGGATTGATGACAGACGAGCAGTTTGCCGACCTCGAAGCCAAGGGTATCAGAGCAATTGAAACCCAGCGTCATTGGGAAATTGTGAACCACGAGCCATGAGCAACCGAACCATTTGGACTTTAGTAATTATTGGCGTAATTGCTTTTTGGACTTTGATGATTGGATTATTTTTATGAACACACCAATGCCTGACGATTACATCAAACGACACCTTGGACCATGGCGGTCCTTGGAGGAGATCATTCGGTGGGTAGAAGCCTACCATGGCATCTATGAGCCTAAATCTTGCCCACCCTGTAACAACCACTGTAACCAAGGCAGAGACTGCCCAGCTAAAAAATGATGCCACAAATAGACATTGGTGCAAGATTCGCCAATCACAAATTCAAGCTTTGTACCAAATGCGAAATAAGTAAACCGCCTGAGGGTGGGATTGACATGGGACATAAGTGGATCTGCCAAGCGTGTTGGAACAAGCGCATTACAGGCAAATACCTTAGACAGAACCAAGTAAAAAATGCGTAAACGCACTAAACGCAAAATGTGGAACCTGATTGACCCAATCCAACATGGGATTGTGGGCGCAGCCATCACCCCTAGGCAAACCTTAGACAAACTGAGAATGACAGAATATTCCGCTTTGGACGCAATGACCAAAGGCGCAGGGACAGTTCAGGATTGGCGCACATTGGTAGATGTTTTGAATTTGTCAGAAGTCATGGCCAAAGCAGGTGTGGGTCCTGAAGTCCTGCCTGTATGTGAGAAAGCCCAAGATGCCCTGCATAAGGCGGCCATGCGCTACCAGGCAACCATGAAAATGGGTTTAGATGGGCTTGGCATTCAAGCCATTAGGGAATTAATCGAATATGCAGACCTTCAGCAAGGCAGTATTTGCCGAAGTGAATTTGAGAAATACGTCAAAAAAACAAGGGACTACATCAGATCAAATAACGACAGGGTGGTAGAGATCGTATGAGCTTGATAAGCAATATCCCACCGGAAGCCCTTGCTGAAGCATGGGAGATCATGGAGCGTAGACGCAAAGAAGAGCTTTCTAAAAAGCTTGGCAGAACTGTGGGCACATGGGGAGGTAAGCGTAAAGGCGCAGGAAAGCCTAGGCAATTGACCTACAACACTGTTGCCAAACTAGAACTCAATGCAGTCCAAAAGAAAGTATTGGCTGAAATGGGTGATGGCAGCATAGACAAAGGCATAGAAAAGTTAATCAACGAGGCAATGTAATGGAAAATCCCGCACACAAAGCAATCAACTTTATTATTGAAAACGCTCCTAAATATGCCCGATCAAAGGCTATTCGGGTGCAATTAGAAGAATATCGCAAGTCAAAAAAGGCCATTCTCATGTCAAACGAGGAGGGCACACTAGGCGCAAAAGAAATGTATGCCTATGCCCATGCAGACTATGTAGCTTTATTGTTTGAGATCAAAGAAGCAATAGCCCAAGAAGAGGAATTGCGTTGGAAACTTGAGGCAGCCAAGCTTCGTGTGGAGGTGTGGAAAACCGAAGAATACACAAAACGAGTGGAGATGAAGCTATGACATGGCCATTCCCACCATTCCCAAACCCCAAGCACAAAGATCAACGCAAACCTAAATTCAATCCTGAGAATGAAGAGGACGCACCGCTATGACTAAAGACGAAGCATTAAAGCTGGCGCTAGAAGCTTTGGAGCCAGAACATTATTTGGCTGAATGGTATGTCCAACAACACGTTGTCCCTGCCGCTGTTAACGCTATTAAAAAAATCTTAACGCCAGAGCAAATTCCAAGTTGCAAAGAATGTTGCATAGATCGTTGTTCATCAAAAGGCGCAGACTTGGACATTTGTAGCAACTATGTGCCACCAAAAAAAATTGTAAAAGAAGAGGTTGTGCAATGGGGTGTTGATTGGAGCAAAGATGGTTCTTGTGCAACCATCATTAAACGACTGCCCAATGGTGGTATTGAGGTTGTTGCTGTTGAATATGGTCCACAGCGCACATGGGTTGGGCTGACAGAGGAAGATTTAAAACTACTATCGGCTGAATGGCGAATTGTTTATGGCGCATGGATGGACGACTTTGCGCGAGATATTGAAGCCAAACTCAAGGAGAAGAACACATGAGCGGTTGGCGCAAACGTGGCTATGGAAAGCATGAATATTACAGAGACAAAAAGCTCCTAGAACTTGCAGAGGGTGAGCCTTGTCTTTTACAGGCGGCCAAAAATTGTTTGGGGGGGGATGGGTCCACAACAGTGGCTTGTCATTCCAACCTGCTGATCCATGGCAAAGGTCGCTCAATCAAGGCAGATGACCATCATTCAGTGTGGGGGTGCTATCACTGCCACACATGGCTAGACTCATCCCAAACCGATTACGACACCAAAAATCTAGCATTCCAAGAGGCGTATAAAAGACAACTTCACGCATGGATGGATTTGGCAGATAATATAACCATCAAGCCTTGGCGCAGAGAAGCAGCTAGGCGTGTTTTAACCCACTTGGGAGTCCCACATGGATAATGAAATTGGTGATCTCGTTCTGACCTTGTTGCACTCAGCGACCAACACCCACATTTTGCATTGGCAATCAAAGTCCTATGCAGAACATCAAGCCCTTGGCGCATTCTATGAAGCTTTGCCAGGCAAGGTCGATGAACTTGTTGAAGCCATTCAAGGCCGATACGATTCAACAATCCAATTCCCTGCGGATTACTATCCACCCGAAAAAACTGGTAAACGTGAACTGCATGATCTGTCAGAATACTTTGAAGAAAAACGCTCTGTTTTGCCACAGGACTCCGAGATTCAAAACATTGCCGATGAAATTCAGCAGCTGATTGATTCAACACTTTATCTTCTGCGATTTCCATGATTTCCAATCTGTAAAAAAACAGAGGTCTAAAATTTTGACGGGGGGGTCTTCCAAATTTTGGGAGACTCCTTTTTTACGCCCGAAAACGACCAGGCGATTATCTATATAATCCCATCGGGGAGGGGAGACATAATCGATAATGATAATCGTCCGATTTTCCCCATATAATCGATAATATTTTGACATAATCCGCACATAATCCAATCAATTTAAGCCCCTAGAATCGATCCAAGCGCAATCATGCTACCATGCCCTAGGCCACCCATCAAAACCCGCTCAAAAGGGCTAAAAACGGCCTTCTAGCACTATTGCAAAACGCAAGCAATCCCATGCCAATCAATGGCAAGCTTTAAACCCTTTAAACGTGACAATCCCTAGGCCAAAACCTATAGACAAAAGAAAAAGCCCCTCAAGGGGGCTAATTGGTTATTGTTTCTCGTTCATTATGAATTCAGTTTTAATGTATTCCCTCAATCGATCTTTAAAGGTTTCCACCTCTTGAGAGAAGCATATTCCCGCAATATCTCCATTGTTTATTTTCAGTTCATTTTGAATATATAAGCATGATGCATTAATTCCCGCTTCGTATGCATCATTGATAAATTGATCCAAATATGATTCATTTAATGTATGCCATGGTTTCATTTTTTTGCCTTTTTAAATAATCTCTCAATTTTATTCATTGCAACTTGCCAACTATTAGTTTCAAAAAGATGGGTGACTTCGTTTATTTCATCATTATTTGGCTCACTTGTTACAAAAAATTGTTTTGCTTTTAACTCTCTCCTTTTTGGGTTTTTATAATCTACCCAAAGAGTAATGATTTGATCATCTAAAATTCTGATAAATGATGGGCATACATTGTTATGCCATGAATCATCTACAAAACCCTCAGGCAATTGCGGAATCTCAAAATCAAAAAATCTGAATTCTCTTTTGTAGTCAAATTTGTAATCAAGCATAATGAATCCCCTTAATTTGAACAAAACCCGATTGATCCTTTTTAGCCTTACCTTTTGCATATAGGGCAACAACTACATTTTTGGGCTCAATATGTCTCACATCGGTATCATCCCCATCGATAACATCCCATGCTCTAAAGCTTGAGGGGATATCCTCCTTCTTTTGGAAAACTACCGCTACTCTCGAATTATTAGGATTGGTCAATCCCTTAATTGAGATCGGTTTTGGGGTAATGCTTGAGAATGAATAGGTGAGGTCATAATTGCCTACTGTTTTGCCTTCTAGATTGCGTGAAGGATGTTTTGTATAATCATAAAATTGCACATCGGGAAATAAACTAAATATTGTCCGATTGGGTATAACGTGATAATTCTCCCATGCAATATCGCTTGTCCCATTTAATCGGACTAAAAGCTTTTGATTATTGCGGTTTGCTTTTGCTCTCAATTCCCAAATATCTGCACATAGGGACATTAAAAAAGAAGCTTGTTGTGCATACCAAAAATCAGTTTTTGCTTGCCTTGCTTTTTGTACTGAATTAAAAGCCCCTCTACCGGATGAATAGAGACATCCCTCCATGCATCCTGCTAATTTAGCCAATGGGCATAAATCTTCATTAGGGGTTAAATAAAGGATTGCGGTTAAATAACCGATCTTTTCACCCTTGAGGGTTTTAGTGGATGATGTGCCCAATAATCTTTTATAGATTAGGCCATCGGTTTTAATGATTGATTTATAAGGATTGTACATAATGTTACTTTCGGGCTTAAATTGATTAAAAATTTCAAAATTGGATTTTGCTGCAAAATATTAACTCTTAATATTGGGGTATTTTCTCCCCATTATCTCGATAACATGAGCCACAATGAATTTCGATAGTGTAGAAATCTGAATCGTATTTGTGCCACCAATCTTTTTCAATATCATATTGTTTAGCGTGATTGGTTAATCCAACCTTGAGAGAATCAATGGCCACCTTTTCGGTTTCACCATATGCTTCAAAAGAAAAATGGCGGGAATCAAAAAGAGCTTTAAACATTGTTTGCCTCCATTATTTTTGTTTCCCACATCTTGTCAATGCGAGAATATGAATCGTCAAAATAGGATGAATTGACATATGTCCTGAACATTGCCATATATTCAGGACATCCTTGTTTCACATTGGAATATGTAACTTGTCCATTAGCATCAAAATCCATGATGCCTGAATATGAACCATAAACTCTGAAACCATTGGGGGTTTTAGTAACGAATCGTTTCATGGTTTGCCTCACTTAGTTAATACGTCAAAATAGGCCAATGCACCGATGGCAAGCAATAGACCAATGGCAATTGCGGAGAGGATATCCAATAATAGGTTTTTCATTGTGAGCCCCTTAGATTTTTGAAGGCTTGGCGGTCAATGTGGGCTCACCCTTTTTAGTATGAGCGGTAATTAACTGATAAGAGGGATTGAATTGCTCTGCAATGGTTTTCCAATCGGTAATGTCTCTACCTTTAGATCCATACACTAAGCATTTGTAAGCACTACCTACATACTCACCCTCACCTAATGCTTTCAAGCTTGCCTTGAGTGCATCTGAGGTCTTTGTGAGGGCTTTTATTTGTGCATCTATTGCGCCTAATTCATCAATCAATGGAATCAATGATGAATCAGTAGATGGAGGGGCAAAAGCTTGAAGGGCTTGAGCAATGATAGGATCAATGTGGTTCATGGTTTACTTTCGGACTTGAGGTTATAAAAGAGAAGGCTAAAAATTGAGGCCTTCACATATATAGCATAATAGAATCGTGCCAACTCTTGTAAGTTGTTGATCTATAAGACCCCTCCAAAACCCTATTAGGGTTAACCCCTGGTAAAAAAGTATTCATTTCAGGGTTTAGTATCGCTCACATCTTGATAACCTCTTGAATTAGGGTAAATCTAGGCATTGGATTATTAATCCCTCAAGCAAGCCCCTAATAAGCCCCTCAAGCTTGCCATTATCTAAACCCTATCCAATCCCCTATTGCCAATATCTATGCGGGTTTGCGGGTGATTATGTGATTATCTCTAGCTCAGAATTAATCGGATTGTGATCCCTGACCCCCTCAGTCTATTTTGTGACTGCTCAGTCACTTTTCAAACCCTGGAGTATTTCACCCCCCTCACCTGGTCTGCTGCCCCCCTATGCCACACAGAACCTGGGGGGGGGTAGCACTGGAACAAGCCCCAAAAGGGGGGGCCCACTCACCCATCCCCGAAATTTTTCTAAAACTTTTTAGGTTGTACAAAAACAACAGTGCTTGATAACTAGTAGGGAGAGGGGTTGTGTGATGGTTAGCTGTGGACGAACTATGGCATCCACTGTTTTTTCTTCTTTCAAAGAAGTAGCACCTTGTTTATCTAACTTAACCCTTGAGGGCTCTACCTGTATGTTCCCGTTCATTGCTTACTAGAGAGACTGATAGATTCAGTACGTTTATCTGGGTCGGTAAGCTACCTGCCTTCCCAAGGGCTGGATGATGGCCCCGTAATCATTCTATTAGGGTTTACCCCTATGTAAAGAGGATATCCTGTGGATAATTCTGTATAAGTGTTCCTGTATAAAAATTTTTGTTTAAAACTTTTCTGGACTACAATTTGTTTGTTGGGACGTTAAGCCAGCACTCAAGGATGTCGATGCAAGATTTTTTCTGGCTTTCCATCTTGCCTAGCTGAAGACCAAATTGAGTCCCAACACTTTTATAGGAATAGCATGGAATGGACATTGGCGCACCCACTGCATGATGTGGATGATATTGTGGACATGGCAGACTCAATCTTTGGGCATGAGGCTGATGGCATATTGACTAGGGACAAAACAGTGTTCCGCAAGCACGTTACTGTGGCCACTACAGTCCAAGTGTTTGACAAGAGCAAAGAGTTTATTGCTGTCTGCCGTGGGGACAAGCTTGTTAAAACCTTTATAGGTGACGCTGCTGAAAATGCCCTTCTTGGGTACTGTTGGTTTGATAGGGGTGGGTATACCACCTATGCCAATGAAGAAATCTCTAATGCCAAATTCCACCATGTTGACCTACAATTAAGCCCTCGCTTGCGTGTCAGGTTAATTAATGAGATGATTGACCAACATATACTGTGGGCACACCGATGGGGTATACCCGTGGTATGTTCTACTTCTATTCGTACCGAACATAATGGGTTTATGAAGATCCACAAAAAACGTGGGTTCACTGTGAATGGCTCATATGCTTGGATTAGAACTGAAAAGGGTATGCAATGTTTGACGAAATAAGACCTGAAGGCTCAACTGTTAATTCTGAAGAAGATAAACAGAAAGCCCGTGATTACGCCAAAGTTAGACGAGCGCAGAAAAAAGCCATGAAACTAGCCACTGGTCAAATTGAACCTAAAGCCATTGAGACTGTCCCTGTGGTGGATGAGTTTGACATGACCAACTTTACGCCTCGGTCACAAAAGGCAACGGGTGGTCGCCCAAAATCTATAGTTAACAAGGTTACCGAATATGGTGCTTTGTTTAACAAGCTAAACGATGAGCGTACCTCCCGTGGATTGCCACCCCTTAAAACTGCCATGGAAGTCTTGATTGATGCCATGCAGTCTGATGAACTAGATATCAAGGACAAAGCCAAGATTGCTGACAAACTGGCTCCTTTTGAATCCTCTCGTGCCCCTATTATTTCTGTAGAACACATCCAAAATGTGACTAGGGAAGATGAGGGGGATGCAGATGATGCGTTAAATGAGTTTATGGAATCTCTAAGAAAGGTGTAATATATGCATACTTTTATGAAAGGCTCGATATGAGTGGATATACCTCTGGCAATAACGCCCCTACATTGATGGCTCAAGCCCCCAATCGTAAAGGCAATGTCTCTAAGCACACACCAGGCTCTGGTGGTGTTACTACTGTAACTCGTGGTAGCGGTGGTACTAACTACAGTGGCCCACACCAAGGTGCGCCTAAAACTGGTGGATCTGCAACTGCAGGTCGTGGTCAAAAGGTTAGCGTTTCTTACCCTGACTCTTACAATTGCCATTCAACAAATACTGGCTATCTCAAAAACTCTTCTTACACAAAGTGAGATTATTATGTCCTATGGAACAGTAATTAATGGTGGCGCACAAATGCGTAAGGGTGTTACTAAAAACATCAACGACAAACTGTCTACACGTTCTGCTGAAGATGATCGCAGAGCAACAGTTGCAGGTGCTGTTAACAGTGCGTACAAGGTGAACACGATTTCATCTCAGCACACTAATAACACCAAAGGCGGTAGCTTTACCAAGCCTAGCAATCGCAGCAAAGACTACGCAGCTTAAGGACTATTATGATCATTGAAGATTTTGTTCGTGACGAAGCCAACGAGATTTATGCCGTTGTTGCTGGTGAAAAGATTCATCTGACTGCTGAGTATGTGATAGCTCACAAGCCTCAGATCGGTGATACCTTGGTTGAAGAAACTGTAGAAGAAGCTAAAACTGAATAAGGAAATGTATGGCAACGTATGATATTGCATCGCTGAAGGAAGACCTTCCAACAGCTAAAGAACTAGCTCAGTTTGTTTACGACAAAGTAAACATTTCATTGGACCTTATTGGTAAACCAAAAGAGGAACAATACACTGTTGCTAAAAATGCTCTTGAGGGTAAAAAAATTCCTTCAGAGTATTTGACAGACGATAACCCGTGGGTGGATAAAAAAGATATTATTCCTGAAGATCCATTGCGGGTTTTGCCAAAACGTAATCCTGATTTGCCAGACCCTGAGGCACAGGTGCATTACTTTGGCGCAACCAATATGCCTCACCCATTAGACCCACAGTCTGATAAAAAGGTATATATTGATTTTCGCAAATACGAAAACGGCTTAATCACATACCAGATTACTGGTCCTGTAGAACAAATTCCTGTTGGTGAAAAAACTAACAAGTATGGGCAAAAAGTTCCTGAAAAATATTCATGGATTGACCCCCGTACTGAAGAACGTATTTTGCGTAATCCTGATGGCACTTACACCAAAGAAGGTCGTGGCGTACACACATTCTTAATTGGTGAAAAAGGCGGTGGGGTTTGGACTTTAATTGACCGAGACATTGTTAGTATTTCTGCCAAGAACATTGCTGACCCGTGGGCGTAATGGAAGACCCATCCAAAATCTTCCAAAACAGACTGTCATCCCAAGCTGAAGCTTGTGCCCGTAAAACTCTAGAATGGTTGCAAAAAGACCTTCAGGGAACACACAAGCTTGAGCCGGATGAAGTTTACTATCTAGCTTATGCTGCACAAATCTTGTTAAACATACGAGATAACTATGGCAAAAAGTGAAGCCAGTGATTATGTTCTTCCGCTCTACAAAGATAGGGCTATCAAGCATTTGATCAAACTAGCTGGTGGTAAAGAAAAAGTTAAAACGCTAGATTCTGAGCAACTCAAAGCAATGAAAATTGCTAGGGACAAGATTGCTCAAGATATGCAATTCAACTCTTTAAAATGGTTTAGGCCGTTTAAGTACCAACAAAAATTCTTTGACCTTGGGGCAAAATTCTCCCGTAGGGGTATGATTGCTGCTAATCGTGCAGGTAAAACAATTGCATCAACCTATGAAACTGCCTACCATTTAACAGGTCGGTATCCTAAAGATTGGAAAGGCGTAACATGGGACAAACCCATTATCGCTATGTGTTCTGGCGAATCTTGGGAACAGGTTGCCAAAACATTACAGTCTAAGTTGTTAGGTTGTGATGACATTAAGCAAAGTTACAAGTTGGGCACGGGATCTATTCCAAGGGAGTGCATTGATGACAAGTCAATCCGAACAGATGGAGCCAACGTCCTTGCCATTGAAATTTGGCATGAGTCTGGAGGAAAGTCTAAGCTTTACTTCTCCAACTACACCCAACAAGTCCGACATTTGCAAGGTTTTGAACTGGACCTTGTGGTTCTTGATGAGCAACCACCAGATGAGACTTTCTCAGAACTTGTTGTTCGTACAGCGTCCCGAAACGGGCAGGTTATCTGTTCGTTCACTCCACTTAAAGGTCTATCGGGTTTAGTTCGTAAATTCTGGGATCAGATAGATGGGTATGCCCATGTGCGGGTAACTTGGGATGACATCCCATACCAAAACGAATGGGGTGAGTCATTTTTTCCCAAAAAAGAACGGGAACAATTAGCTAGAGACTTTATGCCTTGGGAGCGGGATTGTCGTATTAATGGCATTCCCTTGGTTGGCAAAGGCGTGGTATTCCCATTGCTTGAATGGCCTACTTACAATGCTCAAGACATTGAACTTAGGGCTAATGAAAAGCTTGAAAGGCTTATTAGCTTTGACTTGGGCATCAAAAATGACCCGACTGTTATTTCTTTCTTTTTCCGCAATCCAGTGGAAGAGATCATTTATTTGCACAAACAGATTACTATTCCAAGCGGGGAAACACCTGATGAATACGTCCATTACCTGCTAGACAGGGAATCTAGGGATGTGCCAATTGCCCTACCCCATGATGCAGGGCTTGCAGGTAGGTACACTTTGACAGAACAATCTGTCAGAGAAGTCTTTGAAGATTCGTATGGACTAAACTGTATATCTGGTGCTATATTAAACCCACCAAACGATCAAGGTAAGGTAACGAACCATAAAGCATATGGAATCAATATAATGCGGATGGGCATGGAACGTAAATCTTTTATGATTAACGAGTCTTGCAAAGCATTTCTTGATGAAGCTAGGAATTACGCTATTGATGATGCAGGTCGGTTTTCTGATCCAGATGACCACATTGATTCTGCTCGTATTGGCGTTTTAGCTCTGATTCAAGGTCATGGTGAATCTGTGGTAAGTAGGGCAAATAACTTTACTTTTAGGCGAATTGAAATGCCTGAAGGCAAAGTCCAAAGGATTTAAATATGCTAGATAAACAGAATGTAATCGTAGAGAATCTTGCATCCTCTTCTGGTAATCGTGGACTTACCGAACAAGTTTGCCATGAAGTTTATGTAAAGATGGTAGATTACTTAAGACTTACTCAGTCCAAGAATACTTATAACCGCTTTACTGACTATCACTATCTCAATATTCCTGTATCCAATTCTACTGAACCTATTCGTGGTATTGATTACATTCAGCCTATTGTTGCGCCTGGCATTGACTACGCTACTGCCGTTATCACCAAGTGCCTAATGCCCAATGGCAAAATTAACTTTGAATTTGAACGATTCAGTGAGATGGATGGCGATCAAGCCCGTCAAGCCACTGAAATGGTCAAATATATGCTTAATAGTAAGAATGATTCTTATCAGGTTATTCGGGATTGGGCACAAGACTCTTTGCTTCACAAAAATGGCATTGTGATGGTTTCTCCTTTGCGTAGTCCTATTACGCAATATAAAGAAGTTGAAGGAACTCGTGATCAACTCCGAGTATTTGAAACTTTGGCAGGTGAAAAAGGTTTAACCGCCAAACGTCAAAATATGCGTAAGGTTGATGTAAACCTTGAAGGCGCAATGCAAGAAGCTATGGCTCCCGATGAGACAGAAGCTGTACAAGAACCTACAGATGATGAGATTCAAGAAGCTTTACGCAATAACACTATTTATCGTGCAAAGTACAAGTTAACTGGCTACGAAACAAGCATTCGGGTTAAGCACGTTGCTCAACATTACTTTGTTTGCAACCCAACTATCTCAACTATTCAGGATCAAGACTTTGTGGGTTTTTATGACCCAATGACAATCCATGAATGTAAGAGCCAATTCCCATTTGTGGATTTAGAATTGTTGGCTGACCATGCTGCTTATGGTCCTGCGGGTGCTTACCAAGCGGGTGCTTTGGAGAATGACTTAGCCCTTCATGCCCGTGACTCTACCCCAGTGCCAGGTCAAGGCGTTATTGCATCCCAAGGCGCAGACCGCTATAGCCGAGTCATTATGTTGACCACTGCTTGGATTCGCAGGGACATTGATGGTGACGGGGAAGAAGAGATTGTTGAGTGCTGTTTTTCAGGCTCATACATTCTGTATGCCAAAGAAGTAGACTTTATTCCTTTGGCCAATATGTGCCCTAAACCCATTACAGGTAACTTCTTTGGTTACTCTTTGGGTGAGCGTTTGGTTCCGCTTCAAGAGTATGCAACGGCAATCCGCAGGGCAGAAATGTCCTTTGCCATGCAGTCTTCCACCCCTAGAATTGGTGTAAATCCAGAATTTTTGGATGCTGAAGAAATTCAACGTGGTGTAAGTGCCATGTTTATTTTGGATCGTAAGTTTGATCCTACAAAGCACATTTTTGAATTCCAACCTATGCAAGGTAACTTGGCATATGTTGAATCAGCCATGAACCGCTTTGAGTCGGACAAGATGGCCATGATTGGCATGACTAGCCCTAGCGACACCCTCAATCCTGAAGTAATGAAAGACGGGAATTCAGGATTTAAGCTTCAGTTGGCTATGGGTCCAAATCAGTTGATCCAAGATGAAATGGTCAAAAATTGCGCCATTGGTCTGCGGGATGTTATCTACATTACTTGGAAGACTTTGGTTCAATATTCTGACGATTACAACATTCAGCAATTGGCTGGCACTTGTCTTAAAGGTGCGCCATTTATGGATGCCATGTCAATTGAAAACTTTGAGTTTATTGACCGCAAAATGATCAATATTGACTTGGCTTTAGGCTTCCTTTCAGAGGAAAACCGCCTGACCCGCCAACAAATGATTCTTCAGGCGCAACAACAGTTTGCCCAAGCAATGATGATGATTCCACCCGAAGTGCCTGAAATGTTTATTAAGGTTCGCAGACCTTTTGAGGATACTTTGCGGGTTTTGGGTGTTAAAGATGTAGATGCTTATTTGCCTACAATGGATGAAGCGGTAAAGATTATTCAAGCTCAATCATCAAAAGGACCTTCTGCTGAACAACAGGAAACCCAATCTAAAGTTGAGTTGAATAAGGCAAAAACACAAGAAAGTGCAACAGTATCTGCTTTGAATATGAAAAAGGCAGAAGATATTGATATGGATAATTACTTTGAAGGTTTGGCAGCTAAGAGGGGTAAACTTACTGCCGTACAAGTAGATTAAGGATTGCAATGAAAAGCTTGGTATCGAATATTCGTGATTATTTTAATCGCAGGACTAAAGTAATTGACACTTACAAGGAGGCTAATGTAAATCGCAAAGCTCTGGTTATAGAAAATGGAGAGAGCGCAAAACGGCTCTTAAGAAATGATGATTTTGCATTGTTATTTAACCTGTATAGGTTTTACTTGCTAGAAATGCTAGAAGAAAGCAAGGACGATGTTAATCGTATTGATAATGCACAGCGTGTTGCCGGAGTCCGAGATTTCATTGAGTTCATAGAAAGAACTGAATATCTCGCTAAGGTAGCTAACAAAAATGTTGAAACTTTAACGAAATAAGGTAATATATGTCAGACGTAATCGCTAATGCGACCGCCACTGAGCAAACTGGTGTGAATCCTGTAGATGCTATTGCAGGGATGATTGCCGCCAATAGGCGTAACACTCCCCCAAACGAAGCAGTTACACCACCAGCAGGACAAGAAGAGGCGCAAGCCAAATCCCCTGAGGCGACTCCTGAAGAGGGGCTCGAACCTGAAGATAGTATTGATGGGACTACAGAAACTGTAGATTCAGAAGATGCGGATGAAGCCACCGATGGTGTAACTGAACCGATTAACTTCTTAGAATTTGCGGAGCAGAATCCTGACATGATGTGGAGAATTCCCAATAAAGATGCCGATGGCGGTTTTATTGAAATTCCTGTATCTAAGGCGGCTGCTATCCTTGGTCAAGGAAGTGCTATCCATGAGAATGCTCGTAAGCTTAAAGCCGAAAAAGCAGATTTTGAAGAATACGAAAGTAAGCGCAGGTCTGAACTAGATGGTTTGCAGATAGGGTTGGAATTAACCTTGGTTCCTCAGTTGCAATCAGCGGCTGATGAATTGGTAAAAATTCAACAATATAACCAGCAATGGAAGCAAATCTACGACAACGCCACAGATGAAGTTAGACGAAGTGAAGCTGAAGCAGCAATGCGTCAGAACAACGAGTTAATTCAGGAAAAGTCACAGTTTATTCAGGCGAATCGACCTAAAGTTGAACAGTTTTTTAATCATCGGAGTGAGGTTGTAAAGCAACAGCTTGAACAAGCTCGACAAAACTTCAGTGATAAAGAATTGGCCAACAAGGCAGTATTTTCCGAGTTACGGGAAAAATTGTCTAAAGATTGGAAAGGTGCAAATGGATCGTTTGTCCCTGGTGTCCAAAACATTGATTTGGTATCTAGTGATGAATATCTATTGGGACTTGTAAGGGATGGTATGAAATTCCGAGAAGGTCCTAAAGTGAAGAATGCAGGAGGTTCATTGGCAGCAGCTAGTAAACCAATGGCAAGAGGCAAAACAGCACCTGAAGATAAGACAGTCGAACTTCAAAGGAAAGCGCAAAGCGGTGATAAGGGTGCGGCTCGTGACCTTTTAGCAACTATGCTTGCGTCAAATAGACGTAGGCGTTAATTCAGGAGAATTACTATGGCAACGATTACATCTACCTCTTTAGGTAATGGTAATGGCGCATACGCAACCGACATCGTGGTTAAAGACCTCGATATGACTGTTTCTAACTATGTTAAAGATCGTACACCGATTACTAACATGGCTATGAGCAAAAAACGCAAAATCAATTCGACTTTGCACATTTGGCCTAACGACTATTTCCGCACACCCGCATTGAACGCTAAATTGGAAGGTGCTGCCGTTGACGCAACTGCTGCCGCTTCTAACACACGTTCTAACTTGGGCAACTACACACAGATCTTTACGACTGTGATTGGTGCTACAGGTACTGCTCGTGCCGTGGAACAAGCTGGTGGCGACCCACAAGCATATCAAGAAGTCAAACAATTGACTGAGATCATGTTTGACGTTGAGTTGCAAATGGTTCGTGCTGATGGTGCTTCCATCAAGTACTCAGGCCAAGCTGCTACTCAAGGCGCATCACCCAACAATGGTCGTCGTTTTGGTTCTTTGTATTCTTTTGCTGGCACACGTTCAGGCAACCCAACTTCTGGTACTGCCGTTCTGAACTTGGCTGCTTCTGATAGCAATGACACAACTTCTGCCACTTCTACCAACACTCCTTTCAATGGCGTGTTGAGTAACTCTGGTTTGGGTTATTTCAGCTTCTCTACAGGTCAAACTCTGCAAGCTTTCAGCCCTGTGCTGTACAAGCAGTTGGTTACCACCGCTGAACAACGCTTTAATGCAAAGATTACCAACATGGTAGTCCCAACATCATTGCGTACATCTATCTCTGACAACATTCCTCAGAGCCGTTCTATCAACCGATTTAACCCTGCTGACAAGGGTGACACGATTGGTACATACGAAGGTGACTTCAACTACACCTACCAGATCGATGACTCATGGGTCATGGATCAAACTGGTGCAGACAACACTTCCATCTTGTTCCTGAACCCTGACGTTGTTCAGTGGGGTTCTTTGCGTGAACTTGGTCCTAACAACGAAGTGTTCTCTAACGCTGATGCCTCTTTGGATCAGTACATCATGGAAGGCACATTGATTGTGCGTAATCCTGCTGGTGTTGCTGTTTTGGCTGGCATGACAACAGGTGCTGTGGTGACTACACCTCGTGCATCTGCACAAGTACAGCGTTACTTGGCCTAACCTTAGGGTTTCTGAAGAGGGTCCTAACGGGCCTTCTTTGGAAAATCATGGAGCATGGCATGGAATTGAATCTCAACAACGAAGAAGCCAAAGTCAACGAAGACTACTATACAGGTGGTGTTCTTGCAGGTGGTTTGGAAGGTGCGTTAATTAAAAACGACAAAATGTTCAACGAGGTTAAATCGGGAACATGGTCGCAGACATTTAGCACACCCAACATGAACTATAAAGTTGGGGCTATTGATGGTGAGCGTTATGTTCAGTATGAGCAAAAAAACGTGGAATCTGTCAGGGAATATTGCAAAGAGCGCAGAGAGTTTTATAAGATGATGGGCACAACAGATAACCCAATATTTGCGGGTACTTTTGAGGCTATGAATCTACCAAAATGCTTTGCCCATGAAATAAGTGGCAAGTGGTTTAACAACCGCCCTTGGGATTTGATTAAACAAGACAAAAAGGACAAAATCCTTTTTTATGCAATTGTGAACCAGTTTTACAGTGATTTTGTTTGCCACCCTAGCGGAAAAATTCCACTGCCTTATAATCCAATTGTCCCGACCAAATAAGGATGTCTTATGGCTCTTTTCATCCAATCCGGTAACGCTCTAGTTAGCCGAGTAGCGCAATGGGTGGGAGCCATTCCAACCACAACAGGCATTAATGCCACTGCATTTAATACAACGACAAATGTTATTACAACATCTGCATCTGCCGTTGGTATTGTCATGGTTGGGGACTTTATTGGTACAAGCGTTTTAAAAGCTTATACAACTGTTTTAGATGTAACAAGCACAACTATTACAGTAAGCGACATTGAAGGTATTTGGGCAAATAGTACATATCCTGTAGCTATTCTTAAATTGCCTACGCAATCTACATCCGAAATTATGTCTTGCATTCAGTTATGTGAACTGAAAATGCGTACTATTGAATTACCTGCTTTACGTTCAGATCCTTATGGTGGAACACCTGCAACTTTGCTGACTGATTCTCAAGGTATGGCAGATATTCCTGCCGACATGAACAAGCCTATTCTGTTTTTCCAAGAAACACCTAATAGCCAAGTCCCGCCAGGCACTCCTGCTGCCTCTATGGGTCCTTGGATTATTTATGACCGAGTTGGTGACCGAGAAATTATTCGTAGACGCATGATTGACCAACTTTATGTTCGTCCATTTGGTGTACCCCGTGTGATTCGTGCCTCATTTTCTGAAGTTGGTCAGCGTTATGTGTTCACTCCAAACCCTGGTGAAAACGTAGAAATCAAAGCGTACTATCAACGCACGTTTCCATTTTTGTTTGGACCAACAGGCGATACTTTAGAACCCATTGTTCAAAACAATGCGGCTCTTGCATCATTTCCTGAGGGTTATATGTACGCAACTTTGTGGGCTTATTACGATAAAAACAAAAACAATGAAGAAGCTCAAAAATGGAATGCTAGATACGAAGATGCGTATGGTTTAATTCAAGATCAGAACTTTAAGGGTAAATGGCTTGGTGGTGATCAGCATTTGACATCTGAATTCCAACCTCGTAACTACCGCTATTCGTTCAAGTAAGGAAAAATTATGGCTACAAGCATTTACGGCAGTTCCGAATCTGTTGGTTTATACGGCAACACTGTTAATTTTGGTGGAACGTATTTTGAGTGGTTTATTTTTCAAGATTCAGCAACACAACCTGCAACTCCAACTGGCGGTTCTTGGAATTTTGCTACCAATGTAGGAGTGCCTCCCACAGGATGGACAACTGCTCCTCCTTCTAATCCTACAAATACTATTTGGTTTTCTATTTCTCTTGTCAATTCTCGCAGTACTGCTGCTTTAGTTTGGACAGTTCCTGCTCCATTTGCAGGTACTATTGGACCTACAGGCCCAACAGGTAGCGCAGGACCTACAGGCCCTACGGGAGCCGCATCTACAGTTGCAGGACCTACGGGATCAGTAGGAGCAACAGGCCCAACAGGTCCAACAGGCGCACCTAGTACGGCAGTAGGTCCAACAGGCGCAACAGGACCTACAGGAATAGGATCTACTGGTCCAACAGGCCCAACAGGTGCGGCTTCAAGTGTTGCTGGACCTACGGGCGCAACAGGACCTACTGGCGAAACAGGTGCTGCTTCAACAGTTGCAGGTCCCACAGGTCCTACGGGAAATACAGGAAATGTTGGCCCCACAGGCAGTACAGGAATTGCAGGACCCACAGGTCCCACAGGCGCACTTGGACCTACAGGGCCAGGCGGTGCTTTGGCTTATTGGGGTTCTTTTTGGGACACAACAACTCAAACTGTTGCTGCAATAAATACTCCGCAAGCAATTACCATAAACACTGCAGATGCGGCAAATAATGGTGTATCAATTGTTTCTAGTAGTCGTGTAACTTTTGCAAATGCAGGTGTTTATAGCCTGACATTTTCAATTCAATTTACAAACACAAGCACATCTAATGGATCTACACAAATTTGGCTAAAGAAAAACGGCACAAATTTAGCAGATACAAATTCTCATTACGATGTTCCTGATAAACAAGGCAGTGCATATTCATCAGAAGTTTTTACAGTTAATTTTGTATTAGAACTTGCTGCATCTGATTACATCCAAGTATTTTGGCAAACAGCAACTACAAGCGTTAGTTTAGAAACACTTGCTGCCAGTGGCGGTTATCCAAGAACGCCATCAATAATTTTTACTGCTACTCAGGTGATGTACACCAACCTTGGTCCAACAGGATCTGTTGGTCCTACAGGTCCTACAGGTAGCACAGGAACTTCAATTACTGGCCCCACAGGTCCGACAGGAGCTACTGGTGCGGCATCTACAGTTGCAGGTCCTACAGGTCCCACAGGTGATACGGGAACAGTTGGACCCACAGGACCTACTGGAGCCGTTTCAACTGTTGCGGGACCTACTGGACCCACAGGCGTAGCTGGAGCTTTGGGTCCCACAGGTCCTACGGGCGCAGCTCTTAATGCTACTTACACACGCACAAGTTTTACTGCAACTGCAAGTCAAACAACATTTTCTGTTACATACACAGTAGGTTTTGTTGAAGTTTATTTAAATGGTGTGTTTTTAAATGGAACAGACTATACCGCTACAGATGGCACATCAGTTGTTTTGGCAGTTGGTGCTACTGCAGGTGACATTGTTGAAACTATTGCTTATTACACTGTTAACGTAGCTCCTACAGGCCCAACAGGCCCAACAGGTCCATCTGTTACAGGTCCTACAGGTCCAACAGGCTCTTCTGCCACCATGGTTTATCCCGCAAGCGGTATTGCGGTATCTACTGGCACTGCATGGGGGACTTCATCATTTGCAGGTGACCCGACCCAAAATATTGGTTATTTAAACATTCCTCAGAATAGTCAGTCTGCTGCTTACACATTAGTTCTTGCTGATGCTGGAAAGCATATATTCCACCCATCAACTGATGCTAATGCAAGAACATTCACAATCCCTGCAAATAGTTCTGTAGCGTATCCTATTGGTACTGCTATCACATTTGTAAATATGACATCTCAAGTAGTGACGATTGCAATTACTACTGACACAATGTATTTGTCTTCTGCTGGAACTACAGGTTCACGAAGTCTGGCTCAATATGGTTCAGCAACTGCAATTAAGATGACTTCAACAACTTGGCTCATCAGCGGGAGTGGTCTGACATGAGTGGTGCTTTACAAGCTACTTTCCAAAACCAAAGGTCGTTTGGTGTTCCATACATGGATGCTACAACATCTGGCGCAACTGTCACCACTTCTGGCAATTACAAAATTGCTTCATTTACTTCTTCTGGTAGTTTTACAGTTAACTCTCTTGGAGTAGACCCAACAGAAGGCGCAGTCGTTGAATACCTAGTTGTTGCTGGTGGTGGTGGAACTAGCCGAACTAACGACAACGCTGGTGGTACTGGAGGTGGTGGTGCTGGCGGTATGCGGGCGGCTTCTGGACAAGCGGTAACAGCTACTGCTTACACAGTTACTGTTGGTGCTGGGGGGGTTGGCAAGGCTACTGGTGGTACTGGAAATAATGGTAATAGTTCAAGCATTGGTTCTTTAATTGTTTCTACTGGCGGTGGCGGCGGCGGAAATGTTTTTGCAGGCGCATCGGGCGGGTCTGGAGGCGGAGGTTCTGGCAGTGCTGGCGGTGCTGGAACTTCTGGCCAAGGCAACAATGGTGGTAATGGTGCTAACGCAGTAAAAGTTGGTTTTTCTGGTGGTGGTGGTGGTGGCAAAGGTGCTGCTGGGACTACTGCTACTAATGCCAGTATAGGAAGAAATGGTGGTAATGGAGCAGCTTCTTCTATTACGGGCACATCTGTAACTTATGCTGGTGGCGGTGGCGGTTCTGGGTTTGCTGGTGCTGGAAGTGGAGGCAGTGGAGGCGGTGGTGCGGGTAGCACATCTACTGGCACAAACGGAACTGCAAATACGGGCGGTGGCGGTGGCGGTAGTTGTGGTTCAAACAATGGTGCTTCTGGCGGTAGCGGTATTGTCGTTATTAAGTGGAGATTTCAATAATGGCTTACTTTGCTGAACTAGATACAAACAACATTGTTCTGCGAGTTGTTGCTATTGCTGACGCTGACTTGCTTGATGAAAACGGCAACGAGGTAGAAGCCCTTGGGATTGCTAGATGCAAGCAACTATTTGGTGAAAACACTACGTGGCTGCAAACAAGCTATAACACTTTGGCAAATGTGCATGCCAATGGCAAAACCCCTTTTAGAAAAAACTTTGCGGGCATCGGCTACACCTACAACCCAAGTCTTGATGGTTTTATAGAGCCGCAACCAGAGGGTGAAGGCTGGACATTTGACGAATCCACTTGCACTTGGAGAAACCTCCCAATGGAGCAGGCTATGGCAAACGTACAAACAGGAGTAACCCGTGTCTAATCCAGTTACAGACCTCAAACTTGTTGACAACGTGTTTGTCAAGATGCACCAATTCTTAAATGTTGGTGACACACACAATGGTCATGCCCATGTTTTTGACCACATTACTTTGTTGGCAACTGGCTCAGTCACAATGAAACATGATAATGGTGAGAAAGACTTTACTGCCCCACACTTAATCGTTACACCCAAGGGCATCGTGCATCAGTTCATTGCCAAAGAGCCAAACACCATTTTTTGTTGCATCCATGCAATTCGGGATGGAAGTGATGTTGACGCTGTCGCATCCCAAGACATCACCCCAGAGCAAGCGTTTGAATTGCTTACTCAATACCCACTTACTCAGGAGTAATTATGAGCATCCCACGCAATTTAGGCAACTTTGCCGACAATTTAACAAGTACAGGAACATTAAATGTTACTGGTATCAATGCTACTGGTACTCCATCAGCTTCTACTGCACTTTTAGGTGATGGCACTTGGGGTACTATTGGTGGTGGAGCAAATCTTCAAGAGTTCACATCCACAGGCACTTGGACTAAACCCTCTGGCGCAACCTTTGTAATGGTTGAATGTTGGGGTGGTGCTGGTGGTGGTGGTTCTGGTCGCAGAGGTGCAACAAGCACAAATCGATTGGGTGGATCAGGCGGTGGTGGCGGTGCTTACACACAGCGTCTATTTAAAGCCTCTGACCTTACTTCTACAGTCACAGTAACCATTGCTGCTGGTGGTACAGGCGGTGCGGCAATAACTGTAGATAGCACAGACGGAAACAATGGAACAAATGGTGGTAACACAACTTTTGGAACATATTTAACAGCGTTTGGTGGTGGTGCTGGGCAAGGTGGCCCCAATACTGGCCCACAAACTTTTGGAGGTGCTGGTGGCGGTGCGTTATCGGCTGGCAGTGGTACTGGTGGAGGGCAGCCAAGTACTCCATCGGAAAATGGACATTTCGGCTCAGGCTATGTTGCAGATGCTGGTGCGTCAGGTTGGGGTGGTGGTCGAGGCGCAAAAACAACTGACTATAGTGCAAGAGATGCAGGGGGCTGTTCATTTCAAGGCGGCCCTGGTGGTGGTTGTGGAGGTCTAATTGCAAGCGATAACACCCTCTACAATGCTTCTGCTGGTGGTTCAATTACTGGAGTTACAGGTGGCGGTGGTGCTGGGGGCGCTGCGGGTACTGCGGGTACTGCGGGTTCAGGTCGCCAAGGCGGTGGTGGTGGTGGCTATGGTCTTGCTGCCGCAGCTGGTGCTGGCGGTGCGGGAGGCACATTTGGCGCTGGCGGTGGCGGTGGCGGTGCATCTTTAAACAGCTTCAACTCTGGTGCTGGTGGTGCTGGTGGTGCTGGCCTGTGCCGTGTTTACACTTGGTAAGGAATAACATGACAAACAGATACGCAATTATTGAAAATAGCATTGTTAGCAATGTTGTGATTGCTGACGCAGAAATTGCGTCTGCTAATGGTTGGGTGGAATGCCCTGACGCTGGCCCTTTTTGGACTTATGCCAATGGCGTATTTACAGAACCTGTTGTTATAGAGCCTACTGTGATTACACCAACAAAAGAACAATTAATGGCTGAACTTGCCACATTAACAGCCAAAATTCAAGCTTTGTAATTTAATAGCATAGGAATAGCAATGAAAATAGCAGTTTATGCAATATCCAAAAACGAAGAGCAATTTGTTCAGCGTTTTTGTGATTCAGCTAAAGATGCAGACCTGATTCTGATTGCAGATACAGGCTCTACTGATGACACTGTAAAACTAGCATTGGAATGTGGTGCAAAAGTGCATGATATTTGCATTAGCCCTTGGCGGTTTGATAAAGCTAGGGATGCTGCCCTTGCAATGATTCCCCGTGATTTTGATGTCTGTATTTCATTAGATCTTGATGAAGTTATGGAAGAAGGTTGGCGGGAAGAGATTGAGAGGGTTTGGACTGCTGAAACAACTCGTTTGAGATACAAGTTTGATTGGGGTTCTGGAATATCGTTCTTTTACGAGAAAATCCACCACCGCCATGGATATCACTGGCATCACCCTGTCCATGAATATCCCCGTCCTGATGGCAGAACTAATGAGATCTATGCCCATACAGATATGCTTTTGGTCAGCCACCATCCTGACCCAACCAAGTCTCGTGGCCAATATATGCCATTGCTTGAATTGGCTATCAAAGAAGACCCACACTGCCCTAG
>Ga0222712_10001689_pt1 | contig 26626 bp, 22 predicted proteins | sample C33_657DmetaG_FD_165043 | JGI IMG/M metagenome (GOLD analysis project Ga0222712, IMG submission 165043) | Estuarine water microbial communities from San Francisco Bay, California, United States - C33_657D | ecosystem: Environmental > Aquatic > Marine > Unclassified | place: USA: California... | reverse complement strand
CATGCTCACGGCTCAAAATACCCAAAACTTATGGCAAAGCGTGGGGCCAGATTTTTTTGCGTCTGATGTTGTGTTTGCCAATTTGGAAACCCCTTTGGTAAGCCAACTGCCACCTGCATTTGTACCTGAGGTCATGTTGAATGATATGCATTTCAATGCCAATGAAGACATGATGCGAGTTTTCTCAGGTAATGCGCAATTCAAAGGCTACGATGTGCTGAGCGTTTGTAATAATCACAGTTTAGACCAAGGCGTTGAAGGCTTAGATCAAACCTTAGCCTATTTAGAGGCGAATAAAATCAAGGCCGTAGGCGCTAGAAAGGAATCGCAAGACCAAGCTTTTACTATAATCGAATGCCATGGCATTAAGATTGGTTTTGTGGCCTTTACTTTTAGTTTAAATCAATTTGAAAGACCCATGGATAAACCATGGAAAGTGAACGCATTGAGGTTGAATACCTACAATTGTGATATTCAGGAAATCGTCAATGAAGTTGACTTGTGCAGAGCCGCTGGAGCAGAATTTATAATATGCTCCTTGCATTGTGGAAATGCTTATCAGGCTTATCCATCAGAACAAACAGTTGACTTGTTTGAACATGTTTTTGAAGCCACTGGTGTTGACATTATTGCAGGGTCTCACCCACACAATTTACAACCTTGGACTTTTTATGAGTACACTTCAAAGCAGACCGGCCAAGTCAAAAAAGGATTTGCTATATACAGCTTAGCCGATTTTGTGGCCTATGATATTTACACTTGGTGTCATTTGTGTGCGTACTTGAAAATTGAATTGTACAAAGATGAGGCAGGGCAGTTACAATTTTGGCCAATTGTTAAGCCTTTGATCATGCAAAATCAAAATAACGCTTTGCAATTGCAGTATGCAGAAGTGGTTTTCCAACAAGCACCTTTGAGCGATGAAGTTAAAGACATTAAAGTGCTATACGATATTTGTATGCAGCCCTTTAAGCCAAGGAGTTGATTTTGTTTTTTAAATCAATACTACTCACCACACCACTTTGACGCCAAAGCGCTTGACCATTTCGGTATAAAATCAAAGTAGGGACTCCTTGTATTTTTAGCTCTGCAGCCAATCTTTGATTTTTGTCGACATCAATCTTAATGATTTTTACCTTGTCGCCCATTTGTTGTTTGAGGTCTTCTAAAATAGGTTTCATGGTTTTACATGGGCCACACCATTCCGCATGAAAATCTATCAACACAGGTTGATCGCCATTAATGATTGCTTGAAATGAACTGTTCATATTTAGTCGCTTAATTTGCCAATCATGCAACTGGCGTAACTTTTCATTTGGGTTAAAAGGTTGTTGTCGTCGCTAATTTCTGGGTAGCCTAAAGTTTTTAATTGTTCGCTTAGGCTGCTTCTCAGCGTGCTCTCTTCATGTTCTACTTTTACACTGGCCTGTTCAGGATCTACCTTAACGGTTAAAACACCGGGTATTTCACTGAGTTTGTTTTGAATGGTTTTAGCACAACCACTGCATTTTAAGTTGGCGACTAAAAAGTCATCTGTAATCATCATAGTTTATTGGTTTAGTTTAGTTTGACAAGTTTGAGTAATGCATGCTAAGCCTAAGGGCTTTATGGCGCTAAACCCCCCTTCAACATCTGCGCAGTTTTGCCAACCCCTTGCGCTTAAAATAGAAGCGGCTATCATACTGCGGTAGCCTCCTGCACAATGGATAACAAAGGCTTGGTCTTTAGGAAATTCGCTTAGGTGATTGTTGATGTCATCTAGGGGAATATTGATGGCATGGCTTAAATGTTCAGATCTATATTCAGCGGCATTTCTGACATCAATGGTTAGTGTGCCGGCCTTGTAAGTTGTTGCAAATTCAGTTGGATTAAGGCGTTTGATTTGATTGGTCGCAAAACCAGCGGCTTGCCAGGCAGCTATGCCCCCTTTAAGACAGCCTATTGAGTGGTCAAAACCAACTCTTGATAATCTTGTAATGACTTCCTGTTCGCGGCCTTCGTCGGCAATAATTAAAATGGCTTGTTTGATATCCGTAATCAATGCGCCTACCCAAGGTGCGAAATTGCCATCAATCCCAATATTAATAGAGTTGGGAATATGCGCCTTTGCAAAAGCATTGGCATCTCTGGTATCAAGCAAGAGTGCATCAGTGGCATTGGCAACTGCCTCAAATGTATGAGGGTCAAGCGCTTTGCTGCCTTTTTCTAAAATGCTGTCAAGACTTTCATACCCTTGAACATTCATCAATACATTTTTCGGAAAGTAACTCGGCGGTGTGCTTAAGCCATCTAATAGTTCAGCAATGAATTCTTCACGCGTCATGTTGGCTCTTAAGGCATAATTCACTTGTTTTTGATGGCCTAAAGTATCAGTAGTTTCCTTGCTCATGTTTTTTCCGCAAGCACTGCCTGCGCCATGGTTAGGGTATACAATTAAATCATCATTGAGCGGCATAATTTTGTTGCGCAAGGAATCAAATAAATGATTGGCTAATTTTTCTTGTGTCAGCTCAGCAACAACATGTTGAGCTAAGTCTGGTCTGCCAACATCGCCAATGAATAAAGTATCGCCAGTAATAATGCCATGGTCTTTGCCGTTTTCATCTGTCAATAAATAGCAAGTACTTTCCATGGTATGCCCTGGTGTATGTATAGCAGTGATTTTATAATCCCCTAGTTTAAAGACTTGACCATCAAAAGCAACAACGGCTTCAAAGCTCGGTTTTGCAGTTGGTCCGTAAATGATTTGAGCCCCTGTTTTATTGGCTAAATCTAAATGGCCCGAAACAAAATCCGCATGAAAATGGGTTTCAAAAACATATTTGATTTTTGCCTGGTCTTTGTCTGCTCTATTGATGTATGGTTGCACTTCTCTCAATGGGTCAAAAATGGCTGCCTCGCCATTGTGTTCTATATAATAGGCTGCATGGGCTATACATCCGGTGTAAATCTGTTCTACTTTCATACTTTTTCTAATTTTATACTACAAAATTACAAGCCCATTGGCGTCGTATTTGTGATATTGGTCACTTAAATAGCTGTTTCTTGATAGGGTTTTATTCTATAGCCATTTCAATTATCTTTGCAGTCACATGGCTCCCACAGAGACTATACCTATGTTGAATTTGCAAGCACAATACTTAAGGCTAAAGCCTGAGATTGATGCGGCTATTCAAGAGGTATTGTACGCTGCCAATTACATTCAAGGACCAGCTGTTAAATCTTTTGCAAAAGCTTTAGCAGACTACCAAAACATTCAATATGTAATACCTTGTGCCAATGGAACGGATGCTTTGCAATTAGCGATAATGGCCCTCGATATGCCTAAGGGTTCTGAAATCATTACCCCAGGGTTTTCCTACATTGCGGTTGCTGAAGTTTGTAAGCTTTTAGGCTATCAACCTGTTTACCTAGATGTTGATGCCAAAACTTTTAACATTGATATTCAGCAGTTGCAAGACGCTTTAACAGCTAAAACAAAAGCCATCATTCCGGTGCATTTGTTTGGTCAATCAGCACACATGGAACCCATCTTGAATTTTGCGCAGCAGCATGGTTTATATGTGATTGAAGATAATGCCCAATCTATTGGTGCCGAGTATACCTTTAGCGATGGTCGCAAAGTTAAAACAGGCTGCATGGGGCATATATCAACCACCTCGTTTTTTCCTTCTAAGAATTTAGGCGCTTATGGTGATGCTGGTGCCGTGATGACCAATGATGCTCAATTGGCTGAACGCCTTCAACAAATTGCCAATCACGGACAAGTTCAAAAATACCAGCACCAAATCGTAGGGGTCAATTCAAGGATGGATACTTTGCAAGCCGCTATTTTATCGGTTAAATTAAAATACCTTGATGCGTTTATTGCTGAAAGACAAGCAGTGGCTCACGCATACGATCAGGCCTTTCAAGCCATACAAGGGGTGCAAATTCCATTTGTGCCAAGTTTTACCACCCATGTTTACCATCAATACACTTTGGTGTTAAAGCATCCAGTGGAAGCAATAAGAGCCGCTTTGTTGGCGGAGGGCGTTGCTAGTATGGTGTATTATCCTAAGCCCATCAATGATCATCTGCCATACAAAAGCCAAGAACAATTGCCGGTTGCACAAGCCTTGTGTCAATCAGTTTTGAGTTTGCCAATAGGAACAGATATGACAGACGCTCAAATTCAAACCATTATTAATACATTTAAAAACAGTTTAACACATACATGAAAATAGCGGTAGTAGGAACAGGTTATGTCGGATTAGTTACAGGCACATGCTTTGCAGAAGTAGGGCTAAATGTGGTTTGTATAGACATAGATCAGAAGAAAATTGACTTGTTAAAACAAGGGGTATTGCCCATATACGAGCCTGGTTTAGATGAAATGGTGAAACGCAATTTTGATAAAGGTAGATTGAGTTTTTCAACGCAATTGAGCGAGAGTATTCAAGATTGTGAAGTCGTGTTTATTGCCGTTGGTACACCGCCTGACGAAGATGGTAGTGCCGATCTTAAATATGTTTTAGGCGTGGCTTCAGAGATTGGTCAGCACATGAATGATTACATGGTAATTGTGACCAAAAGTACTGTGCCGGTTGGGACCGCTAAAAAAGTGAAAACGGCTATACAATTGGCTTTGAATCAAAGAGCAAGTGATTTGAGTTTTGACGTGGCCAGTAATCCTGAATTCTTAAAGGAAGGCGCAGCCATTGAAGATTTCATGAAACCTGATAGAATAGTTATCGGGGTTGAATCTGAAAGGGCTCAAGAAGTGATGAGCCGTTTATACAAACCGTTTTTGTTGAATGGTCATCCATGCATTTTCATGGATATTCCCAGTGCTGAAATGACTAAATATGCCGCCAATAGTATGCTGGCAACTAAAATCAGTTTTATGAATGATATTGCCAATTTGTGTGAAATCATGGGGGCTGATGTGAATATGGTCAGAAGGGGCATAGGCAGTGATAGCAGAATCGGTCATAAATTTATTTATCCGGGCATTGGCTATGGTGGATCTTGTTTCCCCAAAGATGTTAAGGCTCTCATCAAAACGGCTAGTGAGAATGGCTACAACATGCAAGTTTTAAAAGCTGTTGAGCAAGTTAATGAGCACCAAAAAACAGTGATGTTTGATAAACTCAAAAAACACATTGCAGATTTAAATGGAAAAACTATTGCCTTGTGGGGACTGTCTTTTAAACCCAAAACGGACGATATGCGCGAAGCACCAAGTTTGGTTTTAATTGATGCCTTGTTAAAAGCTGGCGCTCAGGTAAAAGCTTATGATCCAGTGGCTATGCACGAAGCCCAAAGAATTTTGGGTAATACCATTCAATACAGCCAAGATCAATACGAAGCCTTAGCAGATGCAGATGCATTAGTAGTGGTAACCGAATGGCCAGAATTCAGATCACCCAACTTTGATAAGATGTCTCAGATCATGAAGCATAAGGCCATTTTTGACGGGCGCAATATTTACGAACCAAGTGATGTTTTGGGGTATGGATTTTATTACGATTGCATAGGAAGGCATACAGGACTATAATTATGACACAAAAAAGGGTATTGATCACGGGTGCAGCAGGGTTTTTAGGCTCTCATTTATGCGACCGTTTTATTAAAGAAGGTTACCATGTAATTGGTATGGATAACCTCATTACAGGTGACCTCAGAAACATTGAACATTTGTTTGCGCTCAAAGATTTTGAGTTTTACCATCACGATGTGTCTAAGTTCGTATTTGTGCCAGGTCATTTGGATTACATCTTGCATTTTGCTTCACCTGCAAGTCCTATTGACTATTTGAAAATCCCAATTCAAACGCTAAAAGTAGGTTCTTTAGGTACCCATAATTTATTGGGTTTAGCCAAGGCCAAAAACGCTAGAATATTAGTGGCCTCAACCAGTGAAGTATACGGTGATCCATTGGTGCATCCGCAAAGTGAAGACTACTGGGGCAATGTGAATCCAGTTGGTCCTAGAGGCGTATACGACGAAGCCAAGCGTTTTCAAGAGGCCATTACCATGGCCTACCATACTTACCATGGTTTAGAAACTAGAATTGTAAGAATATTTAATACCTATGGCCCGCGTATGCGTTTAAACGATGGCAGAGTTTTGCCTGCGTTTATTGGTCAAGCATTGCGAGGAGAAGATTTAACAGCCTTTGGAGATGGTTCTCAAACCCGTTCTTTTTGTTATGTGGATGATTTAATCGAAGGCATTTATAGATTGTTGATGAGTGATTGTTCAAGCCCAGTGAATATTGGTAACCCAGATGAAATAACCATCAACGAATTTGCTCAAGAAATTATTCAATTGACAGGAACAACTCAGAAAGTCGTGTATAAGCCATTGCCAACAGACGATCCAAAGCAAAGGCAACCAGATATCAGCAAGGCAACTGCATTGTTGGGTTGGACACCTAAAGTGAACAGGCAAGAGGGGCTTAAATTGACTTTTGATTACTTCAAAAGTTTAAGCAAAGACCGTTTGTATGAAGCGCCTCATGGCAGAGATTTTCCACTCAAATCATAAGGGCTTTCTAAAGCTCAATCCTATTTGTAAATCCCTCATGTGAATGCGGTATTGATTGGCGTTCACCGTCCATGGTTGCAAATAATCTTTGTAGCCTGCGTAAACACCTATATAACCAATGTTGTTGAATTGCGTGTACAAGGCAAGCTTTGCATTTAATGTGGCATTTATCATCTCTTGTTTACTTACGGTTTTGTTGTCGCCCCAAATCATATCAATATGGGTGTTGTTTTGACTTTGAATATAGGTTAAGCCTAAGCCAGTACTTAATTGAGCAAAACTATGTTGGCTAATGGCAAAGTCACGGCTGAATTCAATTGGAATGCTGATGATTTTGTATTTATTGGTGGTCGCCAAGGCATAGTTGGAGGAGGCTAAATACACGGTTGTATCGTTGCCCAATATCACTTTGATTAAAATCTGTGTGTATTGTAATATTTTACCAGAATTGTCTCTTGCAGCAATATCAAAACTGCTTTCATTCAATTGAATGGCCTCCGTTCTTTGGCCGTATTCACAACCAATACTTAAGCCATATTGTTGTTTCTTGCCCAATTTGTATTGGTAATTGAGTTTGGCGCTAAAGCCACCGCCTTTATGAGTCATTTTGTTTTTGTTGTCCCATAAATGGTAATGCACCCATGCTTGAGAATCCTTGTTGATGTCTAAATGGTTTTCAGACATTTGAGGCCCGAAACTTAGCTCTAAGTGGTGTTTACTCATTAGGCTATTCATCCACTTGGGTGCTTTTTTGCGGTAAGCAGATTGCATTGATGCGTCTTCATAGGTCCAATGTTTAGTGTGATAATCGCTCATTAATAAATGGGCTTTGTCTTCATTGGTTTCATTTATTTCAATACTTGGGATGAAATTACTTTCCAATGCCATCAATGGATATTGATTGGATGCCATGATGCCGCCTCCTCGAGTTGCTTGCCATGTGTGGTTGTAGAGCTTGTTAACTTCCATGTAAGGTTGCAAGGCTGTTAAATCAACGCTAGGGGTGCCATTTGCTACTGGCGTAATTGTTTTTTCTGCCATGGCAATTGGCAGGCTTTTGCTAGTTTTTGTTTGACTTTGCGCTTTTTTGTCTACTGGTTTAGATGGCAAGTAATGGCCAATGCCCCAGCTACACAAAGCCACAATGGCTATGCTTAAAAAGAGCCCATACTTTCTTTTAGGCTTTTGCTTAAGCGCTGATTCAATGCCCTCCCACAAGGCAGCCTGAGGGGCCTCGTGTTCATGCTCAAATGCTTGTTTTAATCGCTTATCAAATTCTTCGTGACTCATGTCTTTGTAATTCTTGTTGATACATTTGCCATAACATCGTTCTGGCTCTGGTTAAATAACTTCTTGAGGTGCCTTCTGGCATATTAAGTTTTTCGCCAATTTCTTTGTGGTTAAAGCCATCAATGGCGAACATCATTAATACGATTTTGTAGTTTTCTGGTAGTTTTTCGAGCAAAATCATCACCAATTCAGCGTCGAATTGTTCGGGCACATCGTTAAAATGTTCAGGTAGCTTCAAATGTGGTTCTTCAATATTGACTTGTAATGCCAATCGTTTACCGGCTCTTAGTTGGTTAATGGCCTCATGGATAAAGATGCGAGTCATCCATGTTTCTAAACTGCTTTTGAATTCAAACTTTCCTAGGTGTTTAAATACTTTGATAAAGGCTAATTGAAAGGCCTCTTGCGCCAGCTCAAAATCTTTTAAATACCGTTTGCAAATAGCCAACATCTTGCCTGAGTACTTGTTGTAAAGTGCTTGTTGAGCAGAGCGATCTCCTCTTATGCAACCCTCAATAACTTGTTGTTCAGAAAACATGTACAGCACCTTAAGACCTTAGACAAATCTAAACAAGTAAACGCTACAATAAAGATAATATTTTTTTAAAATATTTTTCCGAACCAGGTTTTCAACTTAAAAAGCAGTTTGTTGTTGTGCCCTTTAACATCAATTCTTTGCACTTTGTAGGGGTGTGCAAGTGGTAATTGATTCAAGCGGTTTCCAATTCTAAAGGCCACTGATATATTGGCTGTTTTAAAGGCCTCTTTTAAAGTTGTATAGGCTTGAGGATGGTGTTTAGGAAATTGTCCGTAGGTGTAGGCCCAAGCATTGAGCATCGGCAACTCAGCGCATTTTTCTTTGGTGCTTTGAATGTGTTGCAGCCAATCTTTGGGGTCAATTTGCATTAGGTTTTCGTGGGCCAAACTATGATAAGCAAATTCGGTATACTCAGCCATATCTGCAATCTGTTCATGGCTTAAAAATTGTTGTTGAATGCCATCGTGTTCTGTTTGCTTGTTAATGAAATCAGCTACTAAGAAAATGCAAAACGGCAATTGCCTAGATTTGAATTCAGGATAAGCCAGCTCAAAATTATCGGCATAACCATCATCAAAAGTAATGAGCAATGCATTCTTAGGCAAAGTTTTGCCTTTTTCGACATGCGCAATAACATCGCTTAGTTTGACTACTGTAAAGTGCTTTTGAACATAATCAAGTTGCCATTGCAATTGTTCTACACTCACCGTTAAAAAGTTCCTATGTGTAGGCGAGACTTTATGGTACATTAAGACCCTTAGTTTACCCATGGTTTAATTGATTGAGTTTAATGTATTTGAGGGTGTGGTACCAAGCGCTTAGGTATGACCAAGTGAAGCCAGCAGATCCATTTAAGACATTGCCATATACGATATAGTGTTTCAAGAAATAAACAGGGTATAAAGCATAGCATAACCAAAGTGGCCTGTGCTTGCCTTTTGCTTTAAGTTTTAAAGCCCCTTGTTGCGCGTACTTTTCAAGCTTTTCAAAATAATGCGCTTTGTCTCTGTAGCTGTAGTGTAAAATACGCCCCTTTAAATGGCCTAATTGCCCATGGTGTTTTACTTTTTCGTGAACAATTGCAGCGTCGAAATTGGCAGATGTTTTATTGAATAAACGCGTGTGCATGTAACGGCTTTCTTTGCCGTAGTTAAAGACTTTGCCTAAAAATACATGTTGAATAGGGATTTCATAGGCATCTGTGTTGGCTTGTGGAGAGAATTGAGTCAACTCCTCAATTAAGGCATCAGATAAATATTCATCGGCATCTATATTCAACACCCATTCATTGAGTGTTTGTGCCACTGCAAATTGTTTTTGTGGCCCGAAGCCGTCAAAGCTGCGTTTGAAAACCCTTGCATTGAATTGGGTTGCAATTTGAGCCGTCTCATCCGTGCTGTTGTCGTCAATCAATACGATGTCATTACACCAATGCAGCCTGGGCAATATTTTTTTCAAATTGCTCGCTTCATTTTTGGCGATAATGATCGTAGAGATTTTCACTACACAAAGATATTCATTACTCTGATAATATGAGCCAACGCTCAGAGAGTTCGTCTATTTCTAATTGTATCTGCTCTAATTCTTGAGCCCAATTTAACAAGGCTTGGTGGTCAGCACTGCCAGCATTCATAAGCGTTTGTAATGCCTCCTTTTGAACCTCTAATTGTGGGAGTTTTAGGTCAATTTGTTCCAGTTCTCTTTGTTCTTTGTAACTGAGTTTCTTTTTAGGACTATTGTTGACTGTTTCTTCAATGGGCAACTTTGCTGTTTCAACTGGTTTTTCTGCAGGTTTTTCCAAATTGGCATATTGGAGTTTATAGTCAGAATAGTTGCCGTAAAAATCTCTGATAAAGCCTTTGTCTTCGAACACAAATAAATGTTCAACCAATTGGTCCATAAAGTATCTATCATGCGACACCAATACAATGCAACCATCATAGTCTTGGAGAAAATCTTCCAAAACGTTTAAGGTATCAATGTCGAGGTCATTGGTTGGTTCGTCTAAGATTAAAAAATTGGGGTGCTCAATCAGCACTTTTAACAATTGCAAGCGCCTGCGCTCACCGCCACTTAACTTGGCAATTGGCGTGTGTTGAACAGCCGGTGGGAACAAGAACATATCAAGCAGTTTTGCCACAGTTACTTGTTGTCCTCCACCTAGGGTTACATAGTCTGCGATTTCACTCAACTCTTGATGCAGAGTATTGCTGTCTGTGAGGGTATTGCTGTGTTGGGTATAATACCCGATTTTCAAAGTAGGACCATGCACCACATTGCCTTTGTCAGGTTGTATGGTTTGGGTTAATATGTTCAATAAAGTTGATTTGCCTACACCGTTTTTGCCAATAATGCCTATGCGATCATGCTTTTTAAACAAATAGGTAAAGTCATTGATCAAACAACGGTCTTGAAATGATTTGTTGATGTGTTCAAGCTCAATGATTTTATTGCCTAAACGCGCAGACTTAACCGACAAATCTATTTGTTGATTATTGTGCTCCGCATTGACTTTGTCTTCGAGTTGGTGGTAAGCCTGAATTCTACTTTTTGATTTAGTGCCACGGGCTTTCGGCATGCGGCGCATCCATTCTAATTCTTTTGATAACAATTGTTTGGCTTTAGCCATTTCAGTTGCTTCAATAGTGGCCCTTGATTGTTTTTTCTCTAAAAAATAGGCGTAGTTACCATGGTGAATGTATACTTTGGCTCTATCCAATTCTATAATTTGAGTGGCAACAGCATCTAGGAAATAACGGTCGTGTGTAACCATTATTAAAGAAATGTTGTGAGACTTTAAATGGTTTTCAAGCCATTCAATGGCTTCAAGATCTAAATGGTTAGTAGGCTCGTCTAATAGTAAAACATCCGGATTTTGTAAGAGCAATTGAGCCAATGCAACACGTTTTTTTTGCCCTCCACTGAGCTGTTTAGTAGGTGTTTTTAATTGGTGTATGCCGAGTTTGCCTAATATTTGCTCTGCCTTTTTTTCAAAATCCCAAGCATTGTATTGGTCCATTTGTTCCAATAAACGGCTCATTTCAGCATCAGAAACTGTATCAGACTGCAAGGCTTTATCGTAGGCTTTAACCACTTTAAACATTGGGTTGTCGTGGTTAAATATACTTTCTTCAACTGTGCTATTAGGATCTAAATCTGGTTCTTGTGCTAAGTAACCTATGCTGCAACCAGTGTGCAAAGCCACATGCCCATGGTCAGGGATAATATTGCCATTAAGTACCTTTAACAGGGTTGATTTACCGGTGCCATTACTGCCCACCAAGGCTAATTTTTGGCCAGTTTCAAGCCCAAAGCTAATTTGATTGAATAACCACTTCTCTGAAAAAGCTTTTGAAATTTGATCGGCCGATAACAAGTTCATAATACCCTACAAATTTAATTGATTAATCGTTGATATTCAGAATTTAGCTTTGGATTTAAGGCTTAAACCCTTGATTTTTGTAGTATGGTAATTTATAATCCCAAAGATTGGTGGAAGTTGATTTTTAGTTTCCACAAGAGTGATACCTTTAGAATCACTTTGCCAGGAATTGTTGGTATTGCTGTATATACAGCAATCATAGTTTATTCTGAGGTTGAAATTTTTCACTTGTCTTTTAAAAATACCACCAATATTCATGCTTTGGTCGGTTTTGCCTTGTCTATGTTGTTAGTATTTAGAACAAATTCCGCCTATGACAGATGGTGGGAAGGTCGCAAAGCTTGGGGTGGATTTGTTAACAGTTCTCGCAATTTTGCATTTAAAATTAGCGCCTATTTGAAAAACGATGAGCAAAAACAATACATTCATTTTTTACTTCAAAATTATTTTATAGCAGTCAAAGAACATTTAAGAGATGGGGTTCAATTCGATGAATTAATTGCACATGGTCAATACCAGCCTGAAGTGTTAATACATGAGGGTCATGTGCCAAATCACATTATGCATATGCTGTTTAAAGCCATTCATGCGTCTCATCAAAAAGGAGAGTTAACGGATCATCAACTATTATTATTGAATTCTGAACTGCAGTCTTTTACAGATAACCTAGGGGTTTGTGAAAGGATTAAAAAAACACCTATTCCTTATTCTTATAATTTGTTTTTAAAAAAGATGATTTTCATCTACATTGCCTCAATGCCATTCGGTTTTGCTATGGATTTTGGTTATTGGTCTGTTCTCATTATTGCTTTTATTTTTTATGTATTTGCCAGTATTGAGTTGCTTGCTGAGGAAATTGAAGATCCTTTTGGGAATGATGCCAATGATTTACCAACCAATGATTTGACTCAAGGCATCCGTAATAATTTAAAGCAAATTCTTTCATAAGGTTTTACTTTTGAAACGCTTCTATTATCTACTTGTAATTAGTGTACTTTTTATCTTGGGCTTCCAGGCTTCAAGATTGTATTTTATACTTTACCATTTAAGTGTATTTGATGAAGGTTGCTTTATGAGCTTTTTGCGCTCCGCTTGGCATGGCTTCAGCATGGACTTGTCTGCTACAGCTTATTGTGTATTGCCCTTGTTTCTGATGATGGTGGTTGAATACATCATTAAGATGCCTTTGTCGGTAAAATGGTATCAACTCATTATCGGCTTAGAATTAACACTTATTGCCTCTATCACCATTGTCGATGCAGAATTGTATTTGCATTGGGGCAATCGATTTAACAATCAAATTTTGGTTTATGCATCTCATCCTAAAGAGATGCTTTTGTCTGCTGGTTCAGCCAATTGGTTCAAAAGTATAAGCATGGGATTCGTATTAGCCCTTGTCTTTTTGGGTATTTACAAATCACTCATTAAAAACATACAACGCCCAATGGCCTATTCATGGCAATATGCAGTTGTTACGGTGTTTTGTATGGGGCTTAACTTTATAGCTTTGAGAGGAGGAATTGGGGTAAGCACAATGAGTCCTTCAAGGGCCATCTATGATCAGAAGTCTATTAATAATGCGGCGGCTTTGAATGCTTTTTGGAACGCCTTGTACTATTGTTTCAATGATGCCAATACTTTGTATGGTGATGGGTTTAAGGTTGCGACTTCTGAAAGCGCCAAACAATACCTTGATTCAGCGTGCACAGCCTATTCAGATACATTGCATATTTGCAACCTTAAGCAACCGAATATACTGCTGATTATGCTTGAGAGTTTTACAGCTTCTGCTAGTCAATTGTATACAGGGCACAACCAACTGACACCTAATCTTGATGCTTATGCCCAACAACATTTAGCCTTTATGAATTGCTATGCTTCAGGTGATAGAACAGATAAAGGATTAGTGGCCATCAACAGTGGTTATCCGGCTCAGCCCTTGTCTTCAATTATTATTTTTCCTGATAAGGTGGCAAAACTAAATAGTTTGTCCAAACAGTTGAAAGGGAATGGTTATAGCACAGCTTTTGTGTATGGCGGTGATGCTGATTTTGCTTCCATGAAATCGTATTGTGTTATGCAAGGTTTTCAGCAAATTTTTGATAAGCGAGCCTTTGCTTCTGATGAGTTAAACAGCAAATGGGGTGCCCACGATGGCGTTATGTTCTCAAAAACTTTAAAGGTCATCAATGGTTTGCCAAAGCCGTTTTATACTTTAGGTTTAACCTTGAGTAGTCATGAGCCTTTTGATGTGCCATACACCTCTAAAGTACTTCGAAAAGGAACGGATCAATACGCTTTTAAAAATGCCATTGAATACACAGATTGTGAATTGGGTTTGTTTCTAAAAGCCTGCGAGCAAGCGCCATGGTATGATTCGACTTTAATCGTTTTAGTGGCGGATCATGGCCACGATATAGGCGTGCCCAATGTTGAGTTTTTTGGCAAAGAAAAATTTCACATTCCTATGGTGATTGGTGGTGGAGCGCTTAATCCTCAATACAAAGGCAAAGCGCTTGATCAATATGTTTCTCAAACTATTTTACCTAGTCTTTTGTTGAAAGCTATGCATCAATCGGTACAGGGTTTTGAGTGGCAAACTGCTGCGACAGATCCGACTGGGTTTGCTCAATTTCATTATAACAATGGCTTTGGAAGAATTAGCCAATCAGGTTTTTTGTCTTATTACAATGAGAATCATACTTATGGTTTTAAGGGGGATTCTTCAAAATTGCAAGCATGTGTTAGGCAGGGTGTTTTGTATCAACAAGCTTTGATTGATGATTTCATTCAAAAATAATATCTTTGATTAAATATGATAGGTCAACGTTGGGTGCAAAAAAAATGGTTTCCATGGGCTTTTGTGGTCTTATTGCTATGCTTAAACATAGTGGCTTTTCAATTTACCCAAGCATATTTTACCCAAGTGTCTGAATTGACTGAGGAGGTAAAAGTGGAGCAAAGTGTTTTGGGCGAAAAGGGTAACATTATTGAGTGGGCCAAACAAATCCTTAGATTTTTAAGAAATCCATAATGCACCAAGCCATTAGCGATACCGTCAAAACACTGTACAAGTATAGAATTCACCATTTGGTGTTTTGGGTATTGTATTTGTTGATGTGGATGGCCTTGATTGGTCCTGAACCGACATGGAGAAGCACATTCGTGAGTACTTTTGTGGTGTTGTTCTTTCACATTGCTTTAAGTTATTTTAATAATTATTTATTGATAGAATGGTTTTTGTTTAGGCGGAAATATTTAGCCTATTTCACTGGCTTATTGTTATCTATTGTATTGACTTGTTACCCTTTGGCGATTGTGTCTTACAAGGTCATTACAAGGGATTCTGATAGTATTGCGAGTATCTGGAGTATGCAGTTCTTTATCTATAATGGACTGTTTTTATTGTTCACTGTGTTGCTTTCAGCTTCCGTTAAATTGTTTAGGAATTGGTACATCAAAGAGCAGAGTAACAATGTACTTCAAAAGTTAAATGTTGAGAATGAATTGCGTTTTTTGAAGTCTCAAATCAATCCTCATTTCTTATTTAATAACTTAAATAATTTGTATGCGCTTACACTCAAACATTCTGAGTTAGCACCAGATGTTGTGCTTAAGTTGGCCAATATTTTAAGGTATGGATTGTACGAGAGTCAAAAGCAAAAGGTCTTGATTGATGATGACATCCAATTTGTGAAAGATTATATTGAATTGGAGAAGCTCAGATTAGGCGATAGAGCAGATGTGCACTTAGAGGTGAATGGGTCTGGTTTTGGTGTTTTGATAGAGCCTTTATTGTTTATTAATTATATTGAGAATGCGTTTAAGCATGGCGCTAATCCTAGTATAGGTAAGGCTAGGATTGATATTAACTACACAATAGATGCTGCCAAGCAGGAATTGCATTTTAAAATCAGCAATCAACTACCCAAGGTGCTGAATACCATAGAGCAACAGAAAGTGGGCGGCATTGGTCTGAAAAATGTAGAAACCCGTCTGAATATTTTGTACCCGGGTAAACACCTGCTTAACATTGAGCAAGCAAATCAAATTTATACAGTTTATTTAACCCTACAATTATCATGAGTAAAGTCTTAACCTGCATGGCCATTGACGACGAACCATTGGCGCTCGAAATCATTGAAGCCCATATTCAAAAATGCCCTGAATTAAAGCTGATAGCCAAGTGTTCAAATGCCATTGAGGCTTCAGAATGTTTAAAACAAGAACAACCTGACTTGATTTTTTGTGATATTCAAATGCCTGAGATCAGTGGTTTGGAATTCACAAAGTCTATTCAAGATTCGGGTATTCCGGTAGTATTTACTACAGCTTATACGGAGTATGCGGTTGAAGCTTTTGCCCTTGATGCATTAGATTATTTATTAAAACCTATTGCCCTTGATCGTTTTAAAAAGACCGTTGAGCGAGCTGAAGAATACTATGCCATCAAACACCAAGCAGAGCAGCCTAAAGCGGAAATGGGTGAGGGACATATGTTTGTAAAAGCGGATTCTAAAATGGTTAAAATCAATTACGATGACATTCATTATGTAGAAGCTTTTGCTGATTATGTAAAGATTTACATTTCTGAAGAAAAACGCATTGTGACTTTGCAGACCATGAAAAACATGGAACAAAGTTTACCTGCCAATAAATTTGCTAGAGTGCACCGCTCCTATATTGTTGCGATTGATAGGGTAGAAGCCATTGGTGCCCATGAGGTTAAGATTGGCAATAAAATGATACCACTAGGTAAGAATTACAAAGAGGCCTTTGCCCAGACCATGAAATTAAAGTAAACAAAAAAGGGTGAAGAAAACTTCACCCTTTTTTTATGCTAAGCAGGTTGTGATAGATTATCTCAACAAGTTGATCATACCATTGTAATAATGCCATTTTTTGCGGTTGTCTCTTACCTTTAAGTGGTAGTAGTAGACCTCTTGTTCGCATTCTACACCATTGTATGTGCCATCCCAACGTCCAGTGTTGTCATTGCTGTAATACACCTTTTCTCCCCAACGGTTGAAAATCGTTAATTCAATGCTGAGTGTTGAAGTGTATTTAGGCTCCCAATACGTATTGATGTCATCCTTATTTGGACTGAAAGCGTTTGGAATAAAGATTCTGTAAATGTCAAGCACTCTTAATTTTTGCATGGTAGTGTCGTTACAACCATGGACAGTACCTGCAACCATAGTTACCACGTATAAACCAGTATCGCCATAAATATGCTTAGGGTGTTGGATATTATCTGTGCCGCCATCTCCAAACTTCCATTGGTAATAATCAGCACCAGTAGAAGAATTGGTAAAGCTTACCTCAGGTTCAATGATATCAATAACTCTAGGCAAATAAGTAAAGTCTGCCACAGCTTGAACCCAAGCGTTAACCCCTTGTGTTTTGCTGAAACAAATTTTACCATTGTTCAATACCATATTCACTTTAGCATTGTATGCGCCAGCTACAGGATAACTCTTAGGGATATCTGCATGAGTAGCGCCGCCAGTTGAAGGGGTATTAGTGCTGTTGACGCCATCAAAATACCATTTCCAAGTAAAGCTTGGATTCAATGGGTTTTGAACTTGCGTTTTAGGATATGAGAATTGCGTTGAGAAAGGTTCGCAACCATCTAACTTAGTGCATAAAGTGCTATCAGTAACCAAAGGCGCTACCCATAAACGAGCAGTTGAATTCAACGAATCAGAGCAACCGTCGTTTACAAAAACACCAATATCCATTGATTGAGTTGGGGTATAGGTAATGCTCTTGTTATTGCCTAAAGTAGCATTGCTAGCTACATCGTACCATCTGTATTTTATTGCTTGAGCTTTACCGCCTGTTGCATTTGCAGTAAGGGTAATTGCCTCGCCTCTGCACAATTCATCACCTACCAATGGACTTAAACTAATTGGATTTCTAATGTATAATTTAAATGTGGTTGAATCTGTTCTACTACAGAAATCATTGCCAATAATCAAATAATCACTAGGTGAACTTGGCGGGTTCACTATAAAGCTTCCCACACTCGCATTGATGGTAGAATCTATGGCTACCCATGCAGCACCATTCTTGCGTTTAAGCACAAACTTAATAGGAAAGTTGTCTGCACTTGTACCATTAATTTTCAAGTCAAAAGTTCTCAAATTACAAATGGTATCTACTGGCGTTGGGTTAGTGATATTCAATCCCGTTTTAATTTTAATACTAAAACGTTTGCTTACTTGTTGGGCATTACAGCCTTGATTCATCTTTAAATTATAGCTTTGATCATCTGGAATAGTTAAGGTGAACTGAGGGTAAGTTTTACTAAAGGCAGAGTCAATCAAAACATTACCAGTTGTGGTATTGTACAATTTGAATTTATAACCAGTTGAATCGCCACCACTTGCTCTCACATTGATCTTGAAAGGTTGGTTTTTACAAACTGGGGTCTTGAACATCACCGTATCAATCTTTATGCCTGGTCTAACTTTTACGGTTACATAACCGCTGTCATTTGGAACTGTGCAACCATCGCTTACAACTGCTTTGTAGGTAACATCTGTTGATCCCAATGTAACCTGTTTACTTAAGCCAGTGCCTAAGCCATGATCCCAAGTCACCACTTGCATGCCCGGAACACCACCTGTTATACTCACATTTAGGTCAACTACATTGCCTTCACAAACCAAAGTGTCTTTAGGCATAGTAATTTTTAGACTGTCTCTTACTGTAACGGTCACATAGGCAGTATCTGCATACCAATTGCCATTGCCATCTTTGGTGCAAGCATCCGTTAAAATAGCTCTGTAGGTAGTAGTTGTTTTGGGGTTGACTGTCTTGTTTAAGCCACTGCCTAAACCATGGTCCCAATTCACCACTAAACTACTGCTTAATCCACCTACTGCAGTTGCGCTTATGTCTGTAGAAGTACCTCTGCAAATAGTAGTGTCTTTACTGATGCCAATGAAGAAACTATCTCTTAAGAAGATGTTTACTGTATCTCTGCTTGGTGTACAGCCTTTGTAAGTTGCAGTTACGTAGTAGGATGTATCTCTCAAAGGTTTTGCTAAAGGTTTGTAACACTTAGTGCAACTTAACCAAATATTTGGAGAGAAGGTGTAATTGGTATCGCCATCTGTTGTTGAGGTTAAATATAAACTATTGCCCAAACAAATAGTGGTGTCTTTAAGTAAATAGATATCTGGTTTTTTGTATACCCTTACTTCAGATAGGATAGAGTCATCAATAGTCGTTTGCCCATTACAGACCCCGTTAACAGGTCTTTGGGCTATCATAGTAATTTTGTACTTGCCAGTGTCTTTAAAGGTATAAGTAAAAGACTTAGAAGTTTTAGGGAAACCAGAAAGTAAGGTGCCTGTTTTGTCTTTCGCCAACCATTTCCATGTTACACCAGTTGTAGTAGATCCACTGCCATCAAAAGTAATACTAGCGTCTTCGCAAACATTGTAAAATAAACTGTCTGGTTCAAAGTCAGCACTGCTTTTGCCATTTACAATAGAGTAAAAACTCAATGGTTTAATTGAAGAGCCAGCGTTAAACCCATAAGAACCATGGTCGCCATAAGCGTATAATACAGCAGAGAACCCATAAGGAGAATAAATATTGTGTTTGCCTAATGTCAAACCATCTTGTTGAATGTATGAGTAACTGGTGTCTTTGTCAACTAAAGTCCATGTAGCGGTAGGGGTTAAACCATCTAATTTGAATGTAGATCTTGTACTTGTTTTTACTATTACATTCAAAAAGAACTTATTAATCGTTTGAGCATTCTCGCACACAAATGACAGATTTTTAAGGGATTGTTCAGTTGGAGGTACCCACATCATCATTGGGTCTGTATCTGTACCAGCAAACCCTGCTTTGTCACAATCTTCTGACATCCCGTACTGGCAAACGCCGATTGGTTTGTTAGCAATGATTATAGCATTGCTTGGAATGAAGAAGGTATCGCTCATGCCAGCAGTTGATAGGACTTTCGCACGACCATTAACACGAACAACAGTGGAATTTAAACTTGAAACAACTCTGATCATATCAGCTTTACGTTGTTTTCCTTTTTGGTAAATAGTTGGGATGACTATAAACTTCTTACCCCAAGTGTTGATTGGCATCAATTGTTCCCAAAGTTGGTCATAAGAAGAGCCGCAAGAAGTATTAGATCCATACAAAACAGAGGCTCTGTTGTTGCCACTGAATACGGCTATCTTTTTACAATCTTTTGCCTGAATTAAAGTACCACTTAAATCATTTTTGTTGGTGCTTGATTTCACCATGTAAGTTTCACCCTTGTTGAGAGTGACAGAAAATAGGGTGTTAGCCGCCTTGCCACCTGATGTTGCAACTGTAGGTGTAATGTCAACTGTGGTGCCGTTTTCAGTGGCCACAATTAAAAAGGCTGAACGGTAACATGTATTATTGCCTGATTGGTCACTCATGTGTGAAAATACTCTATAATCTGTACCTAGTGCTTCAATAGGATAAACCAATGTTGCATCACATGAATATTGTTTAGTGTTCTGAGCAGATACTGACACTGTATCGTTTGCGGTTATTAACAAGCCCATATTTCTAGAGGACGTTGCTTCTGATCCTGTAACATAGCCTTGAGAAACAGGCACTAAAACCGTATCAACACCACCACCAGTGCCAATGGAGAAAGGCATATTCACATTGGTGATAAAGTTTTTAACTGATCCTGTAGTCGCTTTGTTGCAACTTATAACTACTTTTAATTGTGGTGAAGTATTGTCGGAACAACCACCTGTGCCACCAAAGTTTTCCATAAACGATACCCAAAAGGTTTTACCCAGTGTAGACATTTCCTGAGCTTGTGATGTGTTTGGTAAAACCATGAGGGCGATCATCACGAACAATTTGAAAAGGCTTTTTTGCATATCCTAATTTTTATTAATCGAGCAATTTAATCAATTAATCTCATAAAAACGCTAATTAATCGGTCAATTTGATGTAAAAATATTCGTTTTCTAAGCGCGCTTTTTTCAATTGTTTGATTTTCAATTTTTTATATTAAATATTTGACCGTTGATTTTTTCTATATTTGCAGGGGTTCAGCCTTAAATTACATGCTTATGAATACCGACCTTTTGGTCATACTAATCACGCTCATTTGTTCAGCTTTTTTTTCAGGCATTGAAATCGCCTTTATATCTTCCAATAAGTTGCGCATAGAATTGCAAAACAAGCAAGGGGTATTGAGTGCCAAAATCTTGTCTTGGTATTTGAAAGATCCATCCAGATTCATCAGCACAACATTAATTGGCAACAATGTGTCTTTGGTTGTTTATGGTATTTACAGTGGGCAAGTTTTAGATCAGCTTTTGCAAGCTTCAATTCATGATATTTTTTGGCGTTTTGTCTTAATCACAATTTTATCGACCCTGTTGGTCTTAATTACCGCAGAATTTTTGCCAAAAGCATTGTTCAGAATCAATCCTGATTTTGTTTTAAATACACTTATCCTGCCTTTTCATATCAGTTATTTTTTGCTATGGCCAATTGTGACTTTGATAACCTATTTGTCAAAATTAATTTTGAAGCTTTTGACTGGCGAACAGCATAATGCCTCCCAGCCAGTTTTTAGTAGAGTAGACCTCGATCATTTGATATCTCAAACCGGTCAAATTGAATTGAATGATGAAGCTAATTTGAGTACAGAAATGTTCAAAAATGCCTTGGATTTTGGTCAATTAAAAGTGCGTGATTGCATGGTGCCAAGAACTGAAATTATAGCAATCGAAGATACCGATAGCATAGAGGATTTACACAAACTATTTACGGAGTCAAGGCATTCTAAAATTCCGGTTTTTAAAGGTAACATAGACAACATTATTGGCTATGCTCATCAGGTATACATGTTTAAGCACCCCAAGCAAATTCAAGAGGCAACAATGCCCATTTTAATCACTAATGAGAGTAAGAGTTTACACGATCAGTTAAAAGAAATGACGCTTAAACGCAAGAGTATGGCAGTCGTGGTTGATGAATTTGGAGGAACGGCGGGTATCATTACCATTGAAGACATTATTGAAGAGATTTTTGGCGAGATTGACGACGAATACGACACAGAAGATTTAGTGGAAGTAAAAGTCAATGACAATCAATTTATTTTGAGCGGTAGGCACGAAATTGACTATTTAAATGACACGTATCAAATAGGCATACCAAATGGCGATTACGATACTTTGGGTGGTTACATTATCAGTATATGTGAGAGCATCCCTAAAGAAAAGGAATTGATTGTTAATGAACTTTTTGAAATTCAAATTCTTCAAATGAAGAATGCTCGAATTGAAGAAGTAGAGTTAAAATGTTTGCAAAATCATCATGCCTAAAATTCTCCTCATACACGGCCCTAATTTGAACCTTTTGGGCAAGCGAGCGCCTGAAATATATGGGTCTAAAACAGCTGTTGATTTGTATGAGGAATTATGCGCCCAATACCCTGTTAAAATAACGTATATACAATCCAATATTGAATCAGATTTAGTAACGATAGTTCAATCTGCCAATTGGCAATATGATGGAGTTTTAATCAATGCTGGAGCTTTTTCACATACTTCTGTAGCGCTTGCAGATGCGATTGCTAGTTTAAGCATCCCAATCATTAATATTCATATTAGCAACATCGAACAAAGAGAAGCATTTAGACATCAAGATTTGCTACAAGCTGTATGCAGTGGCAGTATTGTTGGGCTTGGTACAGATGGGTACGCATTAGCCTTGGAGTGTTTGTTGGATTTAATCAATCCTTAAAACCAGCTGCATTGCAGGCCCAAGCACCTGCTTTAAAAGCGGTGTAGTTTCTGAAAATGCACTCGGAATAGCCGTTTCTGTACTCGGATTGTATATGGTTAACAATTGGCAATCTTTTATTGTATCCACTTGGTATTCTGAAGACAAGGCTTGACAAAGTTGTTCAATTTTATCTTCTTTAGTGTCGCAGCAGGCAGAAAAACTAATAGCAGAATTTTGCATCACATTGATTCTCACTTTGTGTTGAGCAAAGAAATCAAAGATTTTACTCAAGTTGTCTTCTGCAATAAACGAGTAGTTTTTAGTGGAAATATTGAGTAAAGTTTGTTCTGTTTTAACAATATAACATTCGGCTTTAAGATTAGCTGCATCATTATTAACCACTGTGCCTATGGCTTTGGTATCAATGAATGAATTGACATATAATTGTATGTTTTTGCTCTTTAATGGTTGTATGGTTTTAGGGTGAATAACAGATGCACCATAATAAGCCAATTCAATGGCTTGGTTGTAATTAATGGCATCTAATTTAATCGCACCAGGGAAGCGCTTAGGGTCAGCATTCATAACGCCTGCAACATCTTTCCATATAGTAACATCTTTAGCATTTAAGCAATAAGCAAATATAGCGGCACTGTAGTCAGAGCCCTCACGGCCTAAAGTAGTGCTTCTGTTGTGCGTGTCTTTGCCTATGAAACCTTGGGTAATCACAGTGTTGCGTTCAATATAGGGCAACAATATGCTTTGAACGGTGTCTTCTGTAATTTGCCAATTGACTCTGCCTTCTCTAAAATTAGAGTCGGTTTGGATAAAATTTCTTGCGTCTACCCATTTGTTTCTAATGTCAATGCTTTGCAAATAATCACTTACAATTTTAGTGGATAATAATTCACCATAACAAATAATGCTATCGTATACTTCATCATAACTGATTTGAGGCACAGGTTTTTCAACCAAGCATTCCAATTCCATAAAGAGGTCCTCAAGGTCTGAGAATATATAATGTTTAGGGTCGCTGATCAGGTCTTTTGCAATGTTAAAATGGAAAGTTTTGAGCGTTTCGAGACTGTTTTGCTTTGTGCTTTGATCGTTGTTCCAAAAGCCTGCCACTAATTGCTCAAGGGCATTGGTGGTCTTACCCATGGCAGATATCACTACCAAGAGTTTGTCTGTAGCATAATCGGCAATTATGTGTCCGACATTCTTTACTGCTGCTGCGTCTTTAACAGAAGCTCCACCAAATTTAAAGACTTTCATTCCTTTTGTTTATTTTTGCAAAAATACGATTACTTCTGTCATGAATCAAAATCCACTTATTACATTAAACCAATTCATTGCCGACGAACAAAGCAAATTTCCTAAAGTCAATGGCAATTTATCAAGCATTTTTAGGAACTTACAATTGGCTGCCAAGATGATTAACAGAGATGTTAGAAAGGCCGGATTGGTTGATATTCTTGGCAATTTTGGTGAAACCAATGTGCAAGGAGAGGAGCAAAAGAAATTAGATGTGATCAGCAATGAAATCTTTATGCGCTTGATGGACTTGAGTGGTAATTGTGTATGTGTGGTGTCTGAAGAAGATGAAGACATTCACTGGTGCCCAGGTGGTGAAAATGCTAAATACATTTTAGCCATCGATCCTCTAGACGGTTCTTCTAACATTGATGTGAATGCCTCTATTGGTTCTATATTTTCAATTTACAGACGTTTATCACCTGATAAGCCTGTTACTAAAGATGATATTCTTCAAGCAGGTATTCACCAAGTAGCCGCTGGCTATATTATCTATGGCACAGCTACTATGTTTGTGTATACAACTGGTAATGGCGTGTTTGGTTTTACCTTAGACGATTCTATTCAAGAGTTTTGTCTATCACATCCAAATATTATGATTCCTGAAATGGGCAGTATTTTCTCTGTGAATGAAGGCAATCTAAAAGAATTTCCTGCAGGTGTTCAGGCCTATGTAGATTACTGTAAAGGCAACGATAAAGCAGAAAAACGCCCTTATTCAGCGCGTTATATCGGTTCTCTCATTGCGGATTTTCATAGAAATTTATTGAAGGGTGGAATTTACATGTACCCACCAACTGAAAAAGCGCCCAATGGCAAGTTGAGATTGTTGTATGAATGCAATCCAATGTCATTCTTGGTAGAGCAAGCCGGTGGTAAATCACATACTGGTAAACATCGCGTTATGGAAGTTACACCAGAACAGTTTCACCAAAGAGTGCCTATTTTTATTGGTTCAAGCAGAATGGTAGACCAAGTACTTGATATGATGAATAAAGACGCTTAGGCTTGGGTCCAATTGCCTCTATCAGATTGAGGGAATTGCCAAGGAGCACCATTGTTTTCTAAATTGCTTAACATGCCATTCAATTCGGATGGTGAGGCGCTTTGTTCCATTACCAAGTATTGACGCATTTGCATGATGATGTCTACTGGGCTGATATTCACCGGGCAGATGTCAACGCAAGCATTACAGGTGGTGCAAGCCCATAATTCCTCAGCACTGATACTATCGTGCAATGTTTTGCCATCTGTATAATCTTTGCCATGTTGGTCCTTAAGTGGGCCTAAGGTTTCAATACGGTCTCTTGTATCCATCATCACTTTTCTTGGCGATAGTAATTTACCTGTTTGATTGGCGGGGCATACACTTGTGCAACGGCCACACTCAGTACAACTGTAGGAATCCATTAGGTTTTTCCAAGTTAAGTCTGTAACATCTTTGGCGCCAAAGCCTTCAGGCGCTTGGTAGTTTTCTGGAGGTGCTGCATTGGGGTCTAACATCAATTGAACTTCAGTGGTCACTGATGCCATATTGGGTATATAGCCTTTGGCGTTTAGATTGCTGTAATAAGTATTAGGGAAAGCTAAGAAAATATGTAAGTGTTTGCTGTAGGGGATGTAATTGATAAAGAATAAAATGCCAATCCAATGAAACCACCAGGCGATTTCTACAATTAAATGCAATTGGCTTGCAGAAAATTGGTTAAAAAAGCCAACATATAAACTGCTGATTGGCATGTGGAATTGAGCCTGCAAGGCAGCATCGGCAGCGTTCATCACTATAAGCGCTTTCATTAGAACGATCTCTATTAACAAAATGTAATTGGCGTCTAATACAGGCCAGCCCTTCATTTCAGTGCCTTTAAAGCGATTAACTTGTCCGAAGTTTCTGCGCACTAAGAAGACCACACAGGCCAAAATGACCAACATGCTTAAGACCTCAAAGAACCCTATAACAACGCCATAAAAGTTGCCTAGAAATGAGGCGAAAGCTCTGTGGGTACCCAAAATACCATCGACTATGATTTCTAAAACTTCTATGTTGATGAGAATAAAACCTGCATAAACGATCACATGAAAGAAAGCGGCCAAAGGTCTTCTGCCCATTTTGCTTTGTCCCATAGCCACCGTTAGCATGGTGCGAAGTCTTAAACCAGCTTGATCGCTGCGGTTCTCGTCTTTACCTAATAGGATATTGCGTTTAATGCTGGCAATACGTTTGGCACACAAGGCTATGCCTAGGCCAGTGATGAGTATGAAAGCGATTTGACTAATCATAAAATGAAGCTTCAATATTAATCAAAAAAAGAAAAAATAGTTTGGATAAAGTTAAAAAAAGAATATTTTTGCACTCCCAATTACTGAGGTACCTTAGCTCAGTTGGTAGAGCAAAGGACTGAAAATCCTTGTGTCCCTGGTTCGATTCCTGGAGGTACCACCTTCGCCCTTCGTAGCTTTAGCATAGAAGGGCTTTTTTATTTACACGGTTTGTTTTTTTTAAGATGCTACTCAGGGCTTCGGTGGTCAATGACCACTAAGGGGATATAATTAGATCAATGATTGGTTATTCTCAATTTTATTGGATATCAAATAGTTTGTTAAAATTTCTCGAAAGAATACCAAAACTTTTGTTTCGCCCTTCGTAGCTTTTCTAATTCACCGAAACCCAAGTGAAGGTGAAAGCATAGAAGGGCTTTTTTATTTACACGGTTTGTTTTTTTTAAGATGCTACTCAGGGCTTCGGTGGTCAATGACCACTAAGGGGATATAATTAGATCAATGATTGGTTATTCTCAATTTTATTGGAT
>Ga0222712_10001688_pt1 | contig 26627 bp, 46 predicted proteins | sample C33_657DmetaG_FD_165043 | JGI IMG/M metagenome (GOLD analysis project Ga0222712, IMG submission 165043) | Estuarine water microbial communities from San Francisco Bay, California, United States - C33_657D | ecosystem: Environmental > Aquatic > Marine > Unclassified | place: USA: California... | reverse complement strand
CTTCAACATGAAACAATGCTGCAGAAATATGAAGAGCATAAAGCTTCATACGATCCTGATAAGAAGATATCTGCAGACTTAATATCAATTGGCAAAGAAATAATTAATGAGTTTTACGACCAATATTCGTCTACAACTTTTGATGTGTACGAAAAAGAGTATGGTTTTTCTTTTATTATTGGCACTTACAATGTCATGGGTTTTATTGATCGAATAGATATTGTTCGGAGATACTGTCAATATCATTGATTATAAGACTGGCAAATGGGAAGTCAGTCAAAAAAATATTCACAATAATTTACAGCTAGGCATCTATGCACTAGCTGCTTCTCTACAGTTTCCAGATAAGAATATATACGCAGAACTTCATTACCTGAGATCTGGGAAAAAGAAGGGTCATCTATTTTCTAAGGATGATATAGAAAATGTTAAAGTTAAAGTATTAAATAATATTAATGAGATTATGCAGGATACATCATTCCTGCCAACGTCAAATTCAAGAACCTGCAGCTACTGCGAACATGCCAAAACAGGGGCTTGTCCTACTGGAGTGTTTAGGAATAAAAAAGCTGCAAAGGCATAAAAAAACCCCCTCGGCCTAAACCGAGGGGGTTAATTTATTTTATAATCAGAAGTCTGACACAGGCGTGTGGAAAGGCTGGGTGTGATCGACGCTGTTGACGATCTTGATAGCCTCCTCACGCGAGAAACCGTTAGACTCAAACGAGCTAATTGACTTCTCGTTGAGTTCGATTGATGTCATTTTCTTGATTGTGTTAAGTGTGTTTTCCATAGTGTTGATTATATCATCCTGTTCTTGGTTCCACAACTTTTGAGTGGAAGTATTTGTTTTTTATTTTTTTTTAAACTATAATAGTGTAGGTGTTTTGACCAGAGAAGGATATCACAATGGATCTACATATTGTCAAGTCAGGAGAGTTTTTTTTATTAAGATCAAAACTTTCTAAGCATCCGAATTTATCGGTCCTCGCAAAGAAAAAAGTTGATACAGAAATAATTGAAGAAGATACAAAAGAGGTAGCCAAAAAACGGCAATGCTTATAAGCATACAAAAAGTGGATTTAGGAAAGATATTAACTTGAATGTTAGATCAAGTTGGGAAGCTAACTTTGTTAGAATTTTAAATCTATATAAAATTAAATATACTTTTGAACCAACAGTATTTTATTTTCCAATTAAAAGAGGAACAAAAGGTTACACGCCAGATTTTTTCTTACCTAAAACTGAAGAGTGGGTAGAGATTAAAGGTTACTTAGATGATAAAAGTAAGATTAAGTTAAAAAGATTCAAAAGGTATTATCCAAAAGAATTTGAAAAACTAACCTGCATCATCAGCAAATATTCAAAAAATGCGAAAGAATTTATGGACGAATTAGAAGTTCCTAATATTGTTTTTTATGAAGACATAAGGAATATGTATTCGGATAGCATATTATATTGGGAAGGCAAATAAAATGTCATCATACAAAGAACAGTATTATTCTTTAGAAGAAAACGAAATGCAAGAGCTAATTGCAAAAGCAAAAGCTGGATCAATGGAGTCTAAGCAAGAATTACTAAATGTGTTTAGTAATTTCTTAACCAAATACGTATCCTTGTTGTATCACGGAAGATATAACATATCAGATTATGACATCAGGAGATTTATATCTTTATTTGTCAAAGATTCTTATGTACGTTTTGCGCTCATGAAAAATAATTTAAACAGCGCTGGATATAAACATGTGGTAGAGGTCATGAGAGGAATACAATACATGGCCAGAAGGTATGGTGAGGAGGAGGATATTAGACACACTGTTGAGTCAACCTTTTTTCAATGCATCGCCAGATATGAAAGAAGGGACTCGGCAAAAGGGCCAATTCCTTTTAGTGGATTTTTGTACAGTTATTTCTTTTATTTATTGAAGAAAAATGTTGACACATTCTTAATTGATCAATTAGGAAGAAAGACTTTTCCGCTAGCTCCAGATGAGTCGTCAGATAATAGCGACGATGAACAGGCTGTTGGATTTAAAGCAGAACCTAAAGAGCTGACGTTGGAGCAAATGCTATTAACTGATACAATAGATCAATTCTGGGTTCTCCGGAGAAGATGTCTATCATTTATTTGAAGACCTAACAGTTCAGGAGAGGCAGCTGATAAAATGGAGATTTGTAGATGGAAAAAGATCAAGTGAAATATCAGCAAAAATTAATGAGCATCCTAATACGGTGAGAGAACATATAGAGGAAGCAAAATTTAAGCTAGCAAAAATTATAGAAGCAACAGATCCAGAGCTAGCTAAACAGTTAAACTTAGATGTATTTTTAACAAAGATGAAAAACAAAAAAGGAAAAAGAAAAAGTTGAATATTCAAACGCTAGAAAAACTTCAGCAAATGTTGACTGAATTCCTAGGTCCACAAATACAGGAAGTGATAACCGCATATACTGACCAGTCAACTTCATTTAAATACTTTATAGAAATTCCTGATTCAGACACCATAGATTTGGGACTTGATGCTTTGGCGTCACTGGTTGCCAAAAGCTCCAATGTTTATGGAAGAGCAGCACGCTTTGCTGGTATGGCTAGAGCTAATTATAAGTTAATAGAAGGAAAATATAAAAAGGTATATAAATCTTCTAGAGTAGGCAAGAATGAAGCAGAACGAGAAGCAGCTGCTATGGAAGCTGCTGAAGAAGAATACAATGCCCTAATTACATGTGAGGCAATAGTAAGTTTAGCAGAATCAATGGAGAGTGCTGCTAGAATAGCATCTGAATCTGCAAGAAAACTAATGGATAAAGTTCAGTCTATGCAAATTGCTTCAGCAAGAGAGTCTAAGGGCTTTTATCAAGAAACGGATTTTTCCACTTATTAAGGGAGCAGAAATGTTTGTCGGTTACTATAAAGCTGTTGGACAGCCTAAGGAATTTTACTCTGAGAAAAGAAAGTCTTTAGACTTTCCAATGCAAGTGGAGTTGGAGGGACTTAGGTATTTATTAAGCTACGCTATTCAAATTACTTCTTCTAAACAAGAGAATTCTTTGCATAAGATGGCGCAGGAAAATGGCATAAAACACAATGTTAAAATTGGATGAACCACCAGAAAAGATAGAAACAGCAAAACAATATATAGAAAATATTTTAACCCAAATTTCTAATTTAGAAAGAGATTTGTTTTCATATTCTGAAGTAGAGAATATGTTATTAGATATATATAATTTTGTTGTGTCACATTAAGGTAGGTTTATTAAATGAATATTGAAGTATTTTGCGATGGCGCTTCTAGGGGTCAAGGTCAAAAAAGATTTGGCGAAGCATCTTGTGCTGCCATAGTTTACAAAAATAGAAAAAAGGTAGCTCAGTTCGCAAGAGGATTGGGCCCAAGAACTAATAATGAAGCTGAATATGAAGCTGTTATAGCTGGTCTCCTAATATGCTCGATGTCAGATTTAGTAGACCCAATAATATATACTGATTCTGCTGTTGTTGCCAACCAGATTAGTGGTAGGTGGAAGTGTAAAAATAGTTCTCTTATGCCACTTCTAATGACTGTAGAAGATATTAGATCAGAGTATAATTTTAGGGTTTTACAAGTTCCCAGATCTTTTGTTTGGGAAGCGGATGCATTAGCCAATACATTTTTGGATGAGTTAGAATTAAGAAAAAAATATATAGTCTGATATGTAGTTTTTATCTTGCAACGGTGATATAATGAATTCACCGAAGCAAGGATGTAATCTAATGAAAAAATTTAAAACTAGTCAACCGATTATTATAGGTTTAGCTGGAAAAGCTGGAAGCGGAAAGACATCAGTCGCAGAACAGATAGTTCCAAAAGGTTCATTCGCAGAAAAAAAATTTGGAACATATTGGGACCATATATTCTTTGCCCTACCATTATATGAACTCGCCTCAATTAGGCGATCAATCAAAGGTTTTAACGAAGATAATAGACAGCTATACGCAATACATGAGGTATTGTTTGATATATATGGCGGATCTTCTTTGGGAATTATTCCACCCTACGAAGAGTTTATCGGTAAAGTAAATGCCCTACACCAGCTGCCAATAGAGCCAGAAGGCATAAAGCCTAGATCTTTCCTACAAAAGGCTGGAGACATATGTAGAGACGGACGTGAGGATTGCTTTGCTATGTGGGGTATTATGAAAGCCTCAAAGCTTTATAGGTCTTATTATAAATCTCTAGAAGAAGACTCAGTAGAGGACCCATTTGCTGTCATCATTTCTGATGTAAGATTTGCTAATGAGGCGGAAGCAATCCTAAAGCAGCCAAATGGATTTGTTGTCTGCTTTGATGCTTCAAAGGAAACTCTTCAGGACAGAATATATAAGAGAGATGGCCGATTAATGTCAGATGAACAGTTGTCTCATAAATCGGAACAAGAAATTATGCAGGTTATGAGTATGGCATCTGTTATAATCAATACCGATAATATGTCCCTAGAAGATCAGACTCTAGAGACTCTAAAGCAGATCGGACTTTTGCAGGAGCAAAATGCCTAAGATAACAAAAACAGCACAAGAGCAATCAACAACAGACTCCCAAATAGATCAGGTGGTTAATTTAATGGCACAAGAAATATCTATCTCTACAAATCCAGTTTTTATTTGTGGAGTAAATAGAAAAATAAACATAGGAAACTTTGAAAATATTGACGTATATGCAGGGATTACTCTCCCCCTTGGTGATGTTTCTTTAGAGAATAAAGAAGATTTAAGAAATGCCATTGAGGAAGCAGCTGCCTATGGATTTTCTCTAGTTTCTAAAGAGACTGGAGATAGATACCTTCTCATCAAAGAGTCTCAGCAGGGTAAATAGCTAATAATATATATTACTATTATTATACAATAAAAACTATTAAAAATAAAAATAGAGGTAAAAATGTTTAAGTCACTTGTAGTTAAATTAAAGAAAATGTTTAAGAAGAAAGCCGCTGAAGCCAACGTAGTTTCCGTTGTTGCAGAAAAAGTGGTTGAAGGCCATTTGGATACAATGGAAAAAATTGCTGAAGCTGTTGATTCTTCTGTCAAGAATGTTGAAAAGACTCTTAAAGAAGAAGTCAAAAAAGTTGAAAAAGAAGTAAAGAAAGCAACTACCAAGAAAGCTCCAGCTGGTGATAAACCAGCCCCAAAGCCTAAGGGTAGACCTAAAAAAACTCAATAATAAACAAAAATTATTTACCCCACCTGTATAAGGTGGGGTATTTTTTGTTACTATACTAGTTATGTCATTAGCAAAATTCAGAAAAGTATCCAAGGGATATTCAAAGCCAAAGGACAATAACAATGGCAGCAAAAAAGAAGAAAGCAACAACATACCAAAAAAAGATTGAGTCTGTAATGGGAGAATATGGTAGAGGCACTCTCCATTCTGGAAAAGGAGGCCCAGTTGTTAAGTCTAGAAAGCAAGCCATTGCTATCGCAATATCTTCTGCCTCTAAGTTAAAGAAAAAAAGAAGCAAATGACTTTTAAAAAAAACATATACATAAGTGGCCCAAGAATGGGTCAGAATAACTTTATGTACGGCATTGAGTTAAAAGATTTAAAACCAAAAAGCAAGAAACGTTCTAAAAGGAAAAAGTAATGGCTGCAAAAAAAGATTCTAGGCTAACAAATGCACGGAGTTTCCGGCTACAACAAGCCCAAAAGGACTCCAAGTCATCCAAGTAAATCGCACATAGTTGTAGCCAAGGTTGGTAGTAAAGTAAAAACTATTCGTTTTGGTCAGCAGGGTGTTAAAACAAATCAAACCGTTGGTCAAAGAAAAGCTTTTGCTTCCCGTCACTCTAAGAATATTGCTAAAGGTAAGATGTCGGCTGCATATTGGGCTAATAAAGTTAAGTGGAGCCCAAGCAAAACAAAGTCCCCATCAAAGAAATGGATTAAAGGATCTTGATATGGAAGCTGTTGTCGTCGCCGTTATAGCTGCTGTTGGTGGAGTACTAGCAGCTCTTGTCCAAAAGGGTAGAGCTGAAAACAAAGCTGATCACAATGTTGTTGCTAGCATGCTGGTAACAGTTAAGGATGATATAATTAACTTACATCATAAGATTGACCATGTCGATGAGCAGGTTGATAAGGTTGATGACAAACTCGATGGCCATATTGATTGGCACATGAAAAAAAATAGCAAAAGAAAAAACTAAAAAAGGAGAATAAAATGGCTTACGGAATGAAAAAAGAAAAAGGAATGGCAGCAAAGAATGGTGCTATGAAGAAGGGTGCAGCTAAAAAGGGCGCAATGAAGAAAAGCACTGGTATGACAGCAGCGCAGAAAAAACTTCCTCCTTTTATTCAAAAAGCTATTATGAATAAAAAGAAGAACAAGTAATAATGGCTTCAAAAAAAGATAAGAACTGGATTCAGGGTGCAATTAAAAGACCCGGAGCCTTCACTGCTAAAGCAAAGAAGGCTGGTAAGTCTGTTGCTGGCATGGCAGCTGCTGTAACAAAGAATCCGGGCAAATATAGTAAGACTACTGTACGTCAGGCTAATTTAGCTAAGACCCTTAGAAAGATCTCTGCTAAAAGAAAGAAAAAATAAAAATGGCATATGGAATGAAAAATAAAAAAAGTAATAATAATTATCTCAAAGATATCAAAGGTGCAATGACTCCAATGATTGATGGGAAAAAATCAGCTCCAAAAAAGAAAAAAAATAATGGCAAAGCAAAATAAACCAACAAAACCATCTCTCTGGTCTGCTGCAAAGTCTCAGGCTAAAGCAAAGTTTGATGTATACCCTTCAGCCTACGCTAATGCGTGGGCTGCAAAAAAATATAAGTCAATGGGTGGAACATGGAAAACTGTTTCTACCAAAAAAGCTAAGAAGAAGTAAAGCTATGCCTGGTCCAAAGGGTGTCGGACTTACCAAGTGGTTTAACCAAAGATGGGTTAATATAGGGGCTCCCAAGAAAAAGGGTAAGTTTCAACCATGTGGCACATCTGGAGCTGGAGGATCAGGCTATGCAAAATGTGTGCCAGTGGCAAAAGCTAAAGCCATGTCGGCATCACAGAGAAAAAATGCAGTACAAAGAAAAAGAAGATCTGGTACTCCAACAAAAGGAGTAAAGGGTCAAGCTCCAAAGAATGTAGCTACTTTTAGTAAAAAGAAAAAGTAATGTTTGATAAAACAGAAGAATCCTTTAGTGGATTCATGCCAATGATTAATCAAGTTCATATAACAAAAGAAATAGCTATGATTAATACTGAAGGCGACTTGATAAATGCTCATACAATAAATATTAAAACAAGAGACGGATCAGATCATGTGTTCAGTATCGCGAACAGTGATTTGATGCGTCTTTGTTTTTTAATTACAAAAATTATTAATATGGATTAATTTATGTTTACAATAATTTTCTGTATAACAATTAGCTTGATGTACGTATCTCTTCTGCTTAAAAAATAGATTTGTTTAATCAGAAATGATATAATATTCTGACCGAATAGAAAGAGGTCAGGATGCAATCGGATTGCAAAAAGCCGTTTCATAAACATTTAATGATACGAGCTAAAATTAATAATCCACCTAGAGTTACAATAAATGTTATACACTGGCTAGAGTCTTTTGTTTATTCGCTAGGTATGAAGATACTTCAGGGTCCATTTTCTTCTTACGTAAATGAGCCTGGAAATAAAGGCATAACTGCAGTTGTGATGATAGAAACATCTCATATAGCTTTTCATGTTTGGGACGAAGAAGATCCCGCACTGCTTCAATTTGACTTGTATACTTGCGGTTCTCTTGATGTTGAGAAGGCAATGAAAGATATGGACTCTTTTTTTGACTTTTACTCATATGAGTTTGTACTCTATGATAGGGAGCACGAACTTAAGGTTCTAGAAAGAGGAAGAACATTATGAGCGAGTCTATGTGGACATGGCTACTGTTTTTTATGGAGCTCATAGGAGTTAGTGGCAGCTATCTTGTTGGTAATAAAAAATGGTACGGCCATATGATTATTGCTCTACATTCGTTGCCATGGGTAATGTATTCTTTTATATTTGATAAGCCAGGCTTTTTAGCCATGTGGTGTTTATGGCAGTGGGTTCACTGGAGAAATATGTGGAAGTGGCGAAAAGACAATGCAGAATAGAAAAGTTTTGATTATTGGTGCTGGCGGAATAATTGGTCAGCACATGATTATTAGTCAGCCAAAAAATATAAGTGCAATATATACTAGAAGATCAAAAGAATATTCCAATATCTGGATTGACTTTGATATTAACAAGCAGAACGTGCATCACTTTTTGGACAAGATTAACCCAAATGTTATTATTAATTTGGCTGGAGAAAATACTGTAGATAAAGTTGAATTAGATCCAAATAGATATTATGATTCAAACGTAACTCTTCCTATAAATATTTGTAAGTGGGCAGAAAAAAATAATGCTCAAGTAATTCAAGTAAGTACTCAAGGAATTTTTAGCGGAGATAATCCGCCATACAATCCTTGCTCTATACCAGACCCAATAACATTTTATGGAAGACAGAAATCTTTAGCTGAAGACTTAGTTCTTAAATATAAGAATACTAAAGTTGTTAGATCAACATTCGTTCTAGGAACTAGGTTATTCCAAGATGTTGGTAGAAAAAATCCATTAGAAATGATTTTTGAAACACCTAATCAAAAACAAGTAAGTGATAGATACTTTTCTCCAGTCTTCGCTTTTGATGTAGCAAATATATTGTGGGATATAGCAACTAACTTTAACTCCTATGAAGAAAGAATATTTCATTTAGGAAATCCTATTACTTGTTCTAGATTTTCTATAGCTAAAGATGTTCAATCCTTTATAGAGGAAGATATAATGGTAGAATCAGCTTCTTATCTAGACTTCCCAAGTCATGTAAAAAGACCAGCAGATACGTCCTGGCAAGAAGGACAGTGCATTTATATAACAGAATATGTAGATGGACTTAAAAAATCATATTTAGAATGGAAGAAAGTAAAATCATGAATTTAGATATACAGTCTGCGCATATCGCAGAGTTTCTTGGAATTAAACAATCTGATGCTCAACATCGTTTGTCTTTAGGTTTTCACGCAAACCACGCAATGGTTGCTGACGATTTCAAATCCAATAACATAGATACAAGTAATTCCGAGTCTTTACTCAATTGGTATAGAAGCACAACAGCATACATTTGGGAACTATCTACATATCATCTAGATAGTGGCTTCAATTACTCTGGAATGTGTGAAGGGATATCTTCTGGACTATTTCACACTGATAGAAAAAATGTCCTAAATATAGGAGATGGAATTGGTACCCTTAGTTTAGCAATGGCTGATAAAGGTCTCAATGTTACATATCATGATTTAGAAAATAGCAAAACAGCAAACTTCGCTCAGTTTAGATTTGCCAAGAATCCTCATTTAAAAATATCAACTTTATTTACAGATAACTTTACTCCTAAATTGGGAACAAATAATTTTGATGCAGTCGTAGCTCTTGACTTCTTAGAACATGTTATTAATGTCGAAGAATGGTGCATGGCTGTATTTAAATGCCTAAAAAAGAACGGTGCTTTTATAGCTCAAAATGCTTTTGGTATTGGTGATGCAGAGCACGGAGACTCAATACCAATGCACCTATCAATTAATAATAAATATGAAACAGAATGGATTCCCACAATGCAAAAAATAGGTTTTGTTCTTCACGAGAATGGCCAGTGGTGGATCAAGCCATGAGAATAGATATGGGCATTGCCAGCTACAATAACCCCAATAAGTTAGATCACTGCATAGAGATGATTAGGCTTAATTCCCATTCTGATTGGAGACTTCTTGTTGTTGATAATAACTCCCCTGATGAAGGGGTTCGTTTAGTAATTGAGAAGCACGCCGCTCAAGACAGTAGGGTAATCCCAATGTTCTTAAATGAGAATATAATGTATCCAGGAGCTGTCAATAAGATACTTGAATGGGCAGAAACAAATAATGTTGCCTATATCGATAATGATGCCTACATTCAAACTCCAGGGTGGGATCTAAAGTTAGCTTCTTATCTTGAATCAAATCATGAAGTAGCTATGGCATTTCCAAATAGTGGAGCCTATCCAATACAGAGACCTAGATACCTAGAGATATTGTGGGGCGTTGGCTTTTGTTGGATTCTAAATAGACAACGCTATAAAGAGATAGGCGGATTTGATACAGAAATAGGTCATCAAGAAGAAGTTGATTATCAAACAAGAATAAGACTCGGTGGCTGGAGAATAGTTGCTGATCCATCTGTTGTTGTATTTCATGATGCTAGCAGCACTAGAAACCCAGCTGCTCAAGAAAGAATAAATAATGGTGTCATAAATTGGGTAAACAAATGGAATAAGTATTTTGTTGGACCAAGTGTTACCTATCACAGTCCCAATGTAACTAGGTTCGAAGACTGGACGGCTATATATATGGAGGAATGGTACCAGCTTCAGCCAGAACTACAGGGTATAAATGACAATCCAGAAACTGTTTACGTTGCAGCGCTGGGTAGAGAAGTAGATTTAATTAAGGTTCCAAGATGGCAAAATCTTTATAGAGGAAGAATAATCTAATGGGTGCAAATGTACAAGAGACAAATATCAAAGGTGCTTTCTTAGTAGAGCCACAAAAATTTGGTGACGACAGAGGTTTCTTTACCGAATCTTATAGAAGAGATTGGATACCAGGAGCAAGAGAAGTAATACAAACAAATAGATCATCTAAATCTGCAGGTGCCCTAGCTGGATTCCATTACCATCTACATCAGTCTGACTATTGGTATGTACCTTTTGGCGAAGCTAGAGCAGTTCTATATGATATGAGAATAGGTTCCCCAACAGAAGGTGAAATATATTCTGTAGATTTAACTGGAGATAATAATCTTGGATTATATATTCCACCAGGAGTTGCCCATGGCTTTTCTGCTACCACAGATATGATCTTAACTTATTTGGTAGACAATTATTACAATCAAGCTGACGAACTTGGAGTTCTTTGGAATGATAAAATGATTGATGCAAAATGGTCAGTGCAAGATCCAATCCTCTCAGTGAGAGATAGTACTAATCCAATTTTAGGTGAGATAGATATTACAAAGATGCCTGTTTGGCCATTAAGAACGTAGGAAAAATGAGACTAGAAACTATACCTAAAGGTGATGGAATTAAAGTTGTAATTGGTACAAGAACATACCTTGGTCCAGACTGGATACACGTTGATATAGATCCAACTCCATTGTATGATCATGTTAACAAAAAGCAAGTACCAGTAGATGTTGTATGCGATGCAAGAAAACTCAACATGCCAGATAACTATGCGGACATAGTTTACAACTCAGAATGCCTTGAACACTTTCCGTGGAAAGAGTATCAATCTGTACTTAAAGAATGGTGCAGAATTGTAAAGCCAGGTGGAATGATTAGAATTGAAGTTCCGGACTTTTTATTAGCATGTCAGCAGATATTGAATTGGGATTCCCTAGAAGGTGACAGAAGAATGCAACAGATATTCTTTGCAGAACAACTTAATCCTTTTGATTTCCACTTTGTTGGATTAACCCATAGAATGTTAGAAGATGATTTTAAAAACATGGGTTTTGAAATCCTTGATATTCAAAGAGGTGATGAATGGGGATGGTTAAAGGTGGATGCTAGAAAGCCGGTTTAAAATGAACTACGATTTTTTGTGTCACATTATTAGGGATATATTTGAACATAAAAATAACATCGTTTTGTATGGCAATATTGATGACTCAACATCATTAAGAGAAGTCATGAGAAGTAGCAAGCATTCTATGGGAAGCTTTATTCTCCATACTGATAGATCTAAAAAAGAATATTTTGATGAGATAGCCTATTGGGAAATAGGATTTAATGGACCATACATGGGATATAATTATGCTGATCTATTTATATCTATAGATTATGATCCAAAAATATTTCTTGATGATAATATATATATTGCAGAGCAGATTAGAGGAATACTTAAGTATGGTGGTCATGCTTTGATAATTAATCCAGGAAGCTGGGCCTCTTCAATTGGATCATATTTAGATCGTAATAATAAAATGGAAATGGAAGCAAAAAAATACTCAATGCTTTCAGATAAAAGAGTATTTATTTATGAAAATATTTGATTGCTTTACATACTACAATGAAAAAGAAATATTAAAATTACGACTAGAAGAATTGGGTGATCATGTAGATCACTTTATTATTGTCGAGGCATCCGAGACTTTTACTGGAAAAAATAAACCTTATTATTTTGATGAGGATATCGATGTCTTTTCAAAATGGTATGACAAAATATTTTTATATAGAATAGATTTCAAAGACAAAAATTTGTCATCTTGGGATAGAGAATATATTCAAAGAAATTCAATATCTGAGGCCTTAAAAAATATTCACATTGATGATGAAGACTTAATAATCATTTCAGACGCCGATGAAATATGGAATTTTAAAACAGTAAAAAATTTAAAAATAAATAATGTACCAGTAAGATTGGATGTAAAGCAATATTTCTGGAATTATCATTGGCAGGTTCCAGACCATTGCAATCAAGGAGCTAGACCTATAGTTTGCAAAAAGAATCATCTTGAATCTAGAACTCCCCAGGAGCTGCGCTCAATGAGTTTGCCAACAATACCTGATGGTGGCTGGCATTTTTCTTTCTTGGGAGAAGAAGATAAAATAAAGAATAAGATTGAATCTTTTGCTCATACAGAGTATGATAAAGATGAATTTAAATCTTATGAATCAATAATGAATAGAATTAAGTATGGGATTGACCCATTTGATAGATTTCCATTAAAATATCAAGAAATAGATAACACTTATCCTGAAGCTCTCATAAAAAAAAGTATATAATTGGACTACTATATATATTAAGTTACCTAGTTTCCAAGGAGAGTAAATGGAACACCCAGTAGAAAAAATGGTTATACCAAAAGAGCTACAAAATGTAGAGAATGGCAAGCTAAAGCCAAACCAGCTTGCTAAAGTTAAATGTGGTGGTCAAATGTGGATCAAGGCAGCAAAAGCCTTTAATGCACTTTATGATGAAGCTGCTAAAGCAGGGCATAAGCTCCAGAATATTGGCGATTATCGTCCATTTGAAGCACAGCTTTCAATGTTTATGTCGCGATACGACGACAAGAAAACAAAGCGTAACCCAGAAATTACCCGCAAATATAACAATAAGGTCTGGTACCTTAAAGAGGGAATGAGTCCATCTGGTACTCCTGGAACATCAAATCATGGTCTTCGGATTAGCTATTGACCTCAATATGCAGGATGCAAAAAGATATAAGTGGATGTGTGAAAACGCTCCCAAGTATGGTTTTTACCTACAAGGTGCACCAACAAAAAATGGAAAGCCAAATCCAGAATATGAGGCATGGCACTGGCAATATTGTCTTGGAGATAAAGAGCCAGCAGCATTTGCAGGTGGAGCTCCAGAAGCTGGAGAAATTGCAGAGGTTCCAATGAGACAAAAGCTAGACGTTGGTGCAACTGGTGAAGATGTCAAGAGACTACAAGCTGCTCTTAAGAAAGCTGGCTTTTATGCTGGTGAGGCAACTGGAACTTATGACGCAGCAACTGGAGAAGCAGTGCGCAAGCTCAAGGGAGTCAATGGTCTAAAAAATGATACCATTGCAGGCGAGAAAGTATTTGCAATTCTAGATATTGACTGATATAATTAGTCTCACGGAGGCCGCGCTCAACCCCAGTGGAGAAATTCACTGGGGTTGACCCCTTTTATGGCCGCTTTTTTTTCTTCGGTGATTACTATAAATGTACCACCGGAGGGATAAATGAAAAGAAAATTCAAGGGATCCTGGATCCTATTTTTTTTATTTGCTGTGCCCATAGTTGCTACTTCTTTTCAGGAAGAAGCTCAAGCTGTTGATAATAATATTGTCACATTTGCATGGCAGGAAGCAACAATAAGTCAAACAGTTAATTCTGTTGATGTCTCAAACAAAACATCTATTACTTTTACGGTTTCCGCTGCTGAAACTCAAGACTGGAAAGCTTCTAGTGATCAGCTAAACATAGGCATCGCTTTGTATGGTGCTGGTGGTGGCTTAATCTACCAGCATTCAACTGGCACTACTCAAATTGATACCACAACATTTACCGATTATTCTTTAACTATCAACTCTTCCGATGTTGGCAGTGGATGGAATCAAATTGATAGTATAAATGCTTTTATTATTGGTAGCGATGGAGAATTTTGGGCGGGCAATTATGGAACCAGAGTCGAAAGTGCTTCACTAAAGTTTGATGACAATATTGAGTTATTGTCAAATAAAGAATTTGCCCAAGGAAATACTAATTGGACATCAAGTCTTGGTTGGCAGGTTTGTTCTGGTGGCTCTGGAGCACTGCCTTGCATTACTGCTGCACCAACTTCTTTAGTTGTAAATTCTTTAGATGATACTTCTAGCGAAGGTACTTTAAGATGGGCAATAACTCAAGCAAATGCAGCTAGTGGTGGAATTAATGACAGCATCACATTTGCCAGCGGTCTTTCCGGAACAATAACTCTAGGTTCAGCCCTCCCTGCAATATCCCAAAATTTAACAATAACTGGATTGGGACAGAATGTCATAATCATTGATGGAATAGGTGCCTACAGACCATTTATGGTTAATGCAGGAATAAGTTTAACCTTGTCCAATATGACTCTTAAGAGGGGTCAAAATACAAATGGTGGATTAATTTATAACAACAGAGGCACTGTTGTAGCTTCCAATATTAGGTTTACCAGTATGACTGGTGGTAGCGCAGTATTTAATAATAATGGTGGAGCAGTAGCTACTTATACAGATTGTACATTTGACAATCTTTCCATAGGAATTGCTGGAGACTATGGTTCAACCCCATCTTTACCAGCTGGAACTACAAGTTGGAGCAGTTATGCCGATTCTGGTTTTCAGAATAGAACATACGTAAATGGTGGAACATTTAGCAATAACTGGGCTGGTATAAATAACTATAGATTCACAAAAATTGAAAACTCTACATTCACTAGCAACTCATACGGTGCAAATGTTACTGGTCTAAATAGGACTCAGATTTACAATTCAATATTCAATACAAATACTGTAGCTGTCTACCATAATGCCTGGATCCCTACGTCTTTCAATATGGGAACCGACAATAGACTTATTACAGGAAATACTTTTACCAACAATGGCACATCAATTTATCTTGACGATGGGTACAACAACGGCCAAAGATACCAAGGTTGGTCAACTGTTTCTAATAATACATGGGATGAAAATGGAATATGGATTCAATATTCTTATTGGAACAGCTCATCAAACGTAACCGCTACTGCTACCCCGTACAGCACTGATACGCAGTTCATTCAAAATTCCAATACTGTTCCAACAACAACCACAACCACGACTACCACAACCACGGTACCAGAAACTACTACTACAGAACCAGAAACAACTACAACTGAGCCATCGGTTGTCCCTCCTCCTGTTGAAACTATTCCAACAGAAAATACTACTGTCTCAATTCCTGAGCTGGATCCAACCCCAGTTTCAACCCCTGAACCAGAAAATACTACTGTAACAACTCCTGAACTAGATTTGACTCCAGTTTCTACTCCTGAACCAGAAAATACTACTGTTTCAATTCCTGAACTAGATTCAACACCAGTTTCTACTCCAGAAATAGATACAGATCCAGTAGCAGTTCCTGAGCCAGAGGACCTACCAAATGAAACAATTTCAGAAATAAGTGCTCCAGTAGATACCCAAACTTCAGCCGATGAAACAGTTACTGATATATTTAATAATACAGACAACGCAGATGAGCTCGGTGCAGCAGTAACAGACGCCATAGAAAATGCAGACTCGCCAGAAGAAATTGCAGCATTAGTCACATCTCTTTTTGATGGACCTATGAATAGTGAAGAATTTGCTGCTGTTGTTAACTCTGTGTTTGCCGACGATCTTTCGACTGAAGAATTAAGTGCAGCTTTGGATGCAGTGTTTGCTGAGCCATTGTCTGACGAAAAATTTGCTGAGGTAATTGATGCAGTCTTGGACTCTCCTCTTACCGATGAACAATTTGCTAAAGTCGTAGACATATTGGAATCAGATAATATTAGTGAGGATCAGGTTGCTGATGCTGTTGACAATATATTAGAAAATGGTGTCACCGAAGACCAAGCTACAGAACTCGCTACCAGCGACAAGGTCTTGGCAAGTATTGACGGAGACCAAGCTGCAGATATCTTTGCTGAGATTCCTGTCGGAGAATTGACCCAAGAAGAAGAGGCTGCCCTTGTTGAGGCTGTGACAAATGCTCCAGAAGAAATCAAAAACGCTTTTGAAGAAACAATAAATGTTTATGCAGATGGTCTAGATGATTATGTTCCCGTTGGCTCTAATGTTGACGTAGGAACTAGAAGAACCTTATTGGCTGCTACTACAGCGTTAGCTAGTGCAACAGCTGCTATAGCAGCAAGTGGCGGTCCTAGACCATCTTCTGGCGGAGGACCAAGACCAAGTGGACCATCACCTAGTGGTTCAGGAGATGGACCAACAGGAGGAAATAATAATGCCGCAAGGAAGGAAGAAGAAGAAGAGGGGTCAGAAGATGAGGACGAAGCTCCGGAAATCGAAGGACCCGATGGAGACAAAGAAAAGGGTAATTTTACTCGCAATAGCATATTTAAATACACGGAGGGAACCATGGAAAAGAGATTTAGTCCTCTGGGCTTTATCAAAAAATTTGCAAAGGAAACAGCAGCTCTTGCCTTTACTATATCAGGTACTGTAATAGTGTTTGCCACTCTTTCTGGAGATACCAGAAAGGTCACTGTTATAGCTACTAGTATTGCATTTGCCGTCCACTACCTAAATGCAATGCTGCAAAACGATGAGTGAGGGGAAAATTAAATGAAGAATTTTGGCCGTTTATTAATGGCGCTTGGACTTTTGTTGGTTGCTGGATCAATTCCTTTTGGTTCTAATACTGCAACAGAATATTTAATATCTGGACAGAAGGCTAGTGCTACCACACGGCGGTGGGCCCATTGTTCTTGACGGTATGGACCCAGTCTGTCACTCTGGCTTTGAAGGTACTTGGGGTTATATTGCTCAAGTTCTAAAAAAGACACACGATGGAGCATCAAACATTAACGATGGAAGCATTGCTGTCCTAGGTGCCAATGGAGCTTCAAACTCTTGCGGTGGTAACTGGAATACCCTTTTGACCACAAAGTATTTGGGTCAATTTACAACTGCGCCAACAGTTAATTTTTATAATACTGCAGCTCAGGTAACAAACTTCTTTACAAATATAAATACTATAAAGCCAGCTGTTATATGGATACCAGATAACTGGAATCGTCCATCTACAGTAGAATCTATATTTACTTTAAACGCCGAGGTTATAGCGGACTTCGTTAATTCTGGTGGTGGTTTATTTGCTAATATGGGGACCTATGGTTGGCTAACTGCATTGCTACCCAGTGCCGTATACAATAATGGTGGCTGCAATGGTGGTCCAGAAGCTACCACAGATGGAACTTCTGATTTTAGTTTAACTAATACAATGGTTGCTGCATGTTGGCATGGTTATTTTACTGGAAACATTGGAACACTTAAAGTTCTTGTTAATTATCCTTACCCAACTCCCTCAGACACAAGAAAGGCTGTATCTATAGGTGGAGGAAGTGTTAGTTTACCAAGCTCTTTTACTTTGGCAATTAGCCCTGCATCTCCAAGAGCAGGAGAAGATCTTACCATTACAGCTACAGCACAAACTCTAGCCGGAGTTGCACAAGCTGGGGTAACCGTAACGGTCACCGTTAGTGCTGGGCCAGATGCTGGTCAGACATTTAGCGCTACCACCAATTCATCAGGTATTGCCACAATAACTGTCAGAACAAATTCTACTGGCACCGCTACTTACACGGCAACGGCGACAGTAAATGGTGTAGCTAAAACCGTTTCCTCTACGGTGACTTGGAATCCACCAACTACAACTACAGCTGCTCCCACAACTACTACAATTGAGCCACCCACTACAACTACAACAGAACCAGCTCCGAGCACCACGCTGCCACCTGCTCCAGCCACAACTAGCCTGCCTATTACTACACAGGCTCCAGTAACAACCGTTGAGCAGACTACAACAACAGCTCAACAAGCTTTTGTCCCACCAGCAGAAACAACTACTACATTACATGATCACAGCAAACATGATCATGGACCGCTACCATCAACTGGATCAAACTCATATAATACTTTAATTATAGGATTTGGTTTAATTTGTGTTGGCATATATTTAATTCAAAGGAAAAAGTATTTAAGGTAATTACTATAGGAGGGTAAGTGAAAACAATAAATAATATCTTTTTAAGAATCGTAGCTACGTTTGCTGCATCAGGGCTAAGCGTTATAGGTGCAGGTGCTATAGCTGGAGTTCCTTTATGGAAAGCTTGCTTTATGGCTCGGAATGGCTGGCGTAGCAACAGTTATAGAAGGTTTATCAAGAGCGTTTCTTGATGATGGTAAACTTTCTGTCTCTGAGATAAATGAGGTTTTTAATAAGGTAGATAAAAAAGCAAAATAAAGGATTGTAAATGCCAGTTCCCAATATTAATATTGGTCAAGTAGCAATTGACCCTACAAATAAAGTTTTTTATTTTAAGAAATTAAATGGAGATCTGGTAAGTTCTACCTTAGATTTATTACAAGATGGATTTGGCTCTATAGTTACATCCGATAATGTAACCATAAGTGCAAACCTTACTGTTACTGGCGACTTAACCGTTACTGGTACAACTACCACCATTAATACTGAAAATGTAACTATAGAAGATAATATTCTTATATTAAATTCTAATGTTTCTGCTACCCCAAACACAAATGCGGGAATAGAAATTGAACGCGGAACCTCCACTAACGTTCAAATTAGATGGAATGAAACTACCGACACATGGCAGTATACAAATGACGGCACAACTTTTTATGATATTAATTCAATAATAGCTGATTCTGTTCAACTTGGATATCATACAACTGGTAATTATGTAGAAGACTTAACTGCCGGAACTGGAGTTACAATAACATCTGGAACAGGTGAAGGTTCTAATCCAACTGTTTCAATAGGTCAAGATGTATCAACCTCTGCAACTCCAACGTTCAGTAGGGTGATTGCTCCTATCACTGGAAATGTTACTGGAAATGTAATAGGTAATGTAACAGGGTCTGTTACTGGAAACGTAACAGGCAATGTAACGGGCAACTTAACAGGAAATGTAACAGGAAATCTTACTGGTAATGTAACTGGTCAGATATCTGATCTATCAAACCACGGAATTAATTCTTTAAATGATGTAGATGCAACACCAAGCAGTGGTGAATTCCTAAAGTGGAATGGGACATCATGGATTAATGATGCCATAGATTTAACAACAGATACTATTGGCGATTATGTGGCCAAGTTAGCATCTGGTACCGGAATTACAATTACCAATAATTCAGGAGAAGGCGCAACGCCCAACATTGCTTTTAGTGGATCTATAGATGATGTCTCTGATGTACAGATTACTTCAGCTGCTAATGGTCAGGTATTAATATATAATGGAACAAATTGGGTTAATACTACGTTTCCAAGTACAGAACCAATTGGTCATGAAAATAGATCCGACAGCGTAATAGCATTTGATGAATCTAGCAGGGAATTTTCTATTTCGCCAGTATCAAGCAGCTATACAGTCTGGTGCACTGGAAAAAGATATGTAAAAACTGGAACTGAAACAGTAACAATACCAGATTTATCTGGTTTGTACTACATTTACTTTAATTCATCTGGAGCTTTAGATTACAAAACAGATTATTTCACCTGGGACCAAGACACTCCAACTGCGTATATTTACTGGAATGATGTAGATAATAAAGCTTATTTTTTTGCAGATGAAAGGCACGGTGTAACCCTTGATTGGGCTACCCATGAGTATTTACATAGAACACGTGGAGCTGCAATAGCCAATGGATTTGGCGTAAATGGTTACGTGATTGGAAATGGATCTGATGACTCTCACGCAAAAATTGATATTGCAGATGGAACATTTTTTGACGAAGATCTTCAAGTTGATATTGATCATAGTGCAACGCCAACCTCAAATACATGGGAACAAAGATTGCAATCTGGTGCTTATATTCCTATGTTTTACAGGTCTAATTCTTCTTGGAAGAAAGATACTGCAACTCAATATCCAATTAAATTTGGATCCTCTAGAGCTACATACAATTTAAATACAGCTGGCACTTGGACAACTCCAGATATAAATAATAATCAATTTGGAATATCTTGGATAATAGCTACCAATAATTTAAATGAACCTATTATAGCAATACTTGGTCAAAATCAATATACGAATGTTGGAGAAGCTGAAGCTGTAGATTTTTCTAGTCTTGATTTAGATGGATTTCCAGTTTTTGAATTTAGGCCACTATATAAATTTATATTTGATACATCTACTAGTTATTCAAATACTCCAAAGGCAAAACTTGTTAGTCTAGTAGACATTAGAAGCACTATGTCTGGTGGAACTGGCGTTGCCGCCGTTGCAGTTTCTGATCACGGAAATCTTACTGGTCTTGGAGATGATGATCACACACAATATCTTACCACAGCAAGACACAATGCGCTCGATCATACAACTGCATTTAGTAGCGCAATTCTAGATGATATTAGCGACGTTGCCGCAGCGACTCCATCTTCTGGAGATTACCTAAAATGGAATGGATCAGCTTGGATTGGTGATCCAATTAATTTAGGAACAGACACTACTGGCAACTACATGTCTGATATTTCGGGAAGCAGTCCTGTTTCCGTTTCCCATACCCCCGCTGAAGGTTCTTCGGCAACAGTTTCTTTAGCAAGTGGTTACGGCGATACTCAAAACCCGTACAGTTCAAAAACTGCTAACTATGTTTTAGCAGCCCCTAATGGTTCCTCTGGTTTGCCTTCATTCAGGGCTTTGTCAACAGCAGACATTCCATATCCTGGTTCTGCCAATCAAGTTATCTATAAGAATAGTTCAAATGTTGCAACTGGCGATTCTGGTCTCACATATAATGGAACGGATTTTGCTGTCGGTGGAAAAATTAGTTCCACAGCATCCTCTGGTGATGAGGGTGGAGAAATGTTCTTAAATAAGGGAGTTACAAACACCACACTAAATGGTGGGGTGACTATTGATGTTTACCAAAACCGTTTGCGCTTCTTTGAACAAGGTGGTTCAGCACGAGGTTTTTACATTGACATAACTGATGGAGGCAATTCTGCTTCCACAAATCTTGCTGGTAATACAGCTCCACCTTCTGCTTCTTCAACTTCTGAAGGAATGGTTTATGGTAAAACTACTCTATCTGGTGGAACAGTATTTCTCGGTTATGCTTCCGGCAATGCTTCCGCGATTGGCTCTAACAACATAGCAATTGGAGAGTACTCTCAGGCAGCTAACTCTATGGGCGCAGGAAATGTTTCTATAGGTTATGGTTCTTTAAGAAATAATAGTTCAAATAACTATTCAGTTGCAATAGGTTACACTGCACTAGAATATGCAGCCGGAGCGTATAACGTAGGAATTGGTTACAATTCTTTAAGAGGCACTTTTGGCATGTCCACCGGTGCTTCAAATATAGCTATAGGAGAAAATGCTGGCTATAATCTGCAGTCTGGAACCTACAACATATTTATGGGTTCCAATTCTGGTTATGGAATAACTTCTAGCAATCATAACATTGGAATAGGAAGAGATTCACTAAAGAATGTTTCAGGCAATGCTAACGTGGCAATAGGAGATAGCGCACTTGCTGCCAGCACTAGTTTAACTGGAACTGACAACATAGCTATTGGACAAAATGCTGGTGGGACTTTAACTGGCGGTACTGGAAATATATTCATCGGAAAAGGAACCGGATATTATAACACAAGTGGTAGTTATAATATATTTATAGGATACAATGCGGGAGACTCTGAATCTGGCTCCAACAAACTTTATATTGCAAATAGCAATACTTCTAGTCCTCTAATCAAAGGTGACTTCTCTTCATCTACAGTAGAAATAAATGGCTCCCTAACCTATAGGCAGGCATTTAATAATCAGGGAACTAATACTTCAGTATATTTGGTTAATAGCGATAAAGGAAAAATAGTTACATTTAACAGCTCTTCTAACGTAACTGTATTTATTAACACTTCTACTAATTTAGTTGCAGGAGAAAGAATAGATATATTGAATTTAGGTTCTGGAGTTGTGACAATATCTGGATCTGGAGTCACCGTAAATGCAACTCCAGGATTAAAATTAAGGGCTCAATATTCTGGTGGTTCCTTGATTTGCATGGCAAACAATTCTAGCTATGTTTTGATAGGTGACCTAATGGCTTAACATATTGTTATGCTATAATATAAACATGAATTCAGAAAACGTTATAAAAAACGCAAAGCTTTTTATAGCTACACCTTGTTATGGTGGAATGTGTACAGATAGATATACATTTTCTATGTTTAGTCTATCTACCTATTTAAATAAGCTGGGCATTCCTAAAATGTTAGTTATGTCAGCTAATGAGTCTTTGATTACTCGTGCAAGAAATAGAATGGTTAAACTTTTTCTTGATTCTGAAGCAACTCATTTATTTTTTGTTGACGCTGACATTTCGTTTAAACAAGAAGATGTTCTACGCTTGCTTATGCATAACAAACCTGTTGTTGCAGGCATCTACCCTTCTAAGAAGGTTGATCTTAACAATCTTGTAGGTCGCCAATTAAATACATTAGAAGAAGTGCAAAAAGAAGTCTCGCAATATGTTATTAACTTAACGCCAGAGCATAGACAAATGCTTATAGACAATCCTAATACTAAAGTTGAAATAGAAACTATAGATGGATTAGTTGAGGTTCAAGATGCAGGAACTGGATTTATGATGATCCAACGACAAGTCATTGAGGATATGATTAAAGCTTATCCAGAGACTGCGTATAGACATGAAGAAGACGGGTCTACTTGGCATGCATTATTTGACTGCATCATTGATGAGGACCGCTATCTGTCAGAAGACTATACATTTTGTCGCCGCTGGCAAAAAATGGGCGGTAAAATATTTATAGATCCCAGCATAGTTCTTGACCATACTGGGACCTATACTTTTACTGGCAAAAGATTATTTGAAGAAGCCTAATTATTTAATTAGATCGTTTGGTATTATCCAAAGTTTACAGATAGCATTAGGTTCTATCTTTCCGGCGACTATTTCACAGCCTTGACCACCCATAAAGAATACGCAATTAGAGCAAATTAATCCTTCTTTTATAAAAGGATTCTTAGCTGCCGGTGCGTAGTGTGCACCGTTACCCTTGGCTGTTTGATCAAACTTACCGTGTTCTTCAACGCACATTTCATAATGTTCGTACATCATTTTTTGGCGTGGATTTAATTTTTCTTCAGGATCGTCTGGATCTTCTTCGTCCTCGGGTTCCTCTTCAGGCATTTCACCTTCTGGCATTTCCTCATCATCAGGAGATGTATACTCTGATAGCCAATAGTTTCTGGTCACTCTCTGTACCCCTTAACAACTCCGTCTGGAATCGCAGCTAAACGACAATAGCCATTGTCTTCTACTGTCTGAGCCACAATCTTGCAGACTCCGTTACCTTCGTACATGGCACAGTTGCCACATTTGACACCTATGGGAAGGTTGTCATTTTCAACTCCAGGAACATAGCCAACCCAGATCCCATTGCCGTCACCATTGGAAAGCTTACCGTACTTTGCGATAATGCCAAGCATTGCATTAACATATTCTTGTTCTGCCGGAGGAAGTTTATTTTCCATTTCCTCAAGGAACTCAGCTAACCAATAAGTCTTATCCATTTATGCGACCTCTTTTGCTGGAATGCACCTTCTAGTGCAGTATAATTTATTATCTGTATGCTCATACATTATACCATTACTTAGTGTTCTATTGCATTTAGCGCAAGAAAAAGAATTCCCCAAAAAACCTATAACTTTAATAGCTTTTCCGGGAAGTTCTATTTTAATTTCTTTTCCATTAGACACATTTCTCTTAGCTGGTTTTTTTCCTGCCATCACACACCTCCACATAGGGTTACTATATAATAGTAAATAGTAACTTAAAGATTGGCTTTATTATGGCTATACCTATAGATGATTTCGTTGCAGCCACTGAGCAGGCTAAATCTTATTTATCTAGATATGAGTCTGCTTTAGCAGAATTTAAAAAAACTGGACAGTTTATGGGAGAAAAGTATAATGTTTCTATTGGAGAAACAGCTACGCCAAGAAACTGGACTGCGGAAATCATAAAAGAATTTGCGCAAGAAGGACGGAGAAACAGAAGAGCAGTTTTTTCAGTCTCAATTTAATGATGAAAGATTAAATAAAAGACTCAATCAACTACAGGAAAATGTTGGTCAAGCTGGTTTTAGGGAAGAGCGAAAAAGAATGAGAATTGCTCAAAATGTTACTGACGTAGAAGACTTTTCGCAGGAGGAGTTTAGAGCTCTTGTGACAAGAAATGAAGAATTAAAAGCACTAAAGCAATCAGACCCCCTTCAATTCAGTAAAATGTTTCATGCGTTTGATGAAACAATAATTCCAGGTACAGATGAAAAATTATCTTATCTTGTTCACGCAGGTGCTCCGGAATTAAAGGGAGGAATTTTGGATCCTAATTTTACAAAAGGATCAGAAAATATTGCAAGTGGTGCCGCTGGTGATACTAAATCTGCAAATATGAGAATGGTTAACCTAGCTAGAAATGAAATACGTCAGCTAGAAGAAGCTGGAGATCCATCTTTTGCAAAAAGGCTAGAAGTAGCAAGGAGGCAGGTGGGAGTTATTGAAGAGGGTGGCGGATTTATGTCTGCAGGAAGAGCTTCAGGTGGAATGGCTGGAGGATATTTTGGAAGAACGGAATGGCAGCGGTGCTGCAAAAGCTAAAGTTGTTACAGAATCCGCAGAACTGGCAAGTGATCTCGAAAGTTCAACTGGTGGTAGAGGAACTTCATGGTTACTTAGGGCTGTTAGAGATTTTACATCAAGTGATTCTAGAATAATAGGAGGGGACCCAGGAGAGGTTCCAATCCTTGGAGCACATAAACCTATAGCAGGATTGTCTAGTAGAGGTAAGGCTGGCATTGTTGAAGGGGGAATTGAAGTTAGCTCAGGATTTCAAAATGCAGAATCAATATTAAAAAGAGGTTTAGAAAACCCCAGTCAAAGACTAGCAGGAGATATTGAATTTGCTTGGATGGAAAAAGTTTTAAAAGAAGACTCAGCTAAAGTAGCTGCTGGTGAAATTCCATTAAAAGAAGTGTATGGAGAACAAGCTTATAAAATAGCATTTGGATCAGCAGAAGAATCACAAGTAGCTGCAAGAGTAACTTCAAACGCAGTTGTTCAAACTGTGGAAGAAGGTGTAGAAAAAGTTGTTCAACACTCTGGTTCGACAGGAAGATTACTAGGAGCTGCAACAGAAGCATCAGCGGCAGTAGCTGGAGGAATTAACAGCGCAGGAGCCTTAAGAAATATAGGAACAGCTCTTACAGTTCTTAGGGGTAGATTGTAAAGATTGGAGCGGGTAGGGAGAATTGAACTCCCACGAGCAGGTCGGAAGCATGCCAGTCTACCATTAACTTATACCCGCATGATATATTACTATAGTACCATGGAAATACTTTATATGCTATCCTATCTAACTTCTTTGTGGGTAGCCTATAAAACCTATTGGTTGATTTTAGCTGAAACTCTTGGGATACCAGAAAGATTTAGCTCAATAGTATTTGGCACGTTTCTTTAATCGTCTAGGTCAAATCCGCCCAAAGGTAAAATAAGATCATCTATATCTTTTTTAGTTGGACTAATCATTGTAGCCTTGACTAATAGGCTATCAGTAAATTTTAGGTCGTATTCTAACCTTATAATATTTTTAGGATATCCACCTTTATTGATGCGTACCTTTATCCCGATGCCATTCTTCTAGATTAGAGTCATCTAAATAAACAACTGTATTTATGTTAATGTGGCCGTGAAAATATACTGGTTTTCTTTCTAGCATTTTAGCACTAGAAAAATCAAATATATCTAAAAATAATTTTCCATCATTAGATACATAATATGAATTTAGCGCGCAGTCTAAGTCTTTTGTTTGAAATCCATCTGCAGCAATTGAATAATATATTGAATTTTTATATTCTTTAGGAATATATTTTTCTATTGGCAAAGGATAATCTATAAATATAGAATCATACATACCCATAATATATATATTATACCATCCGTAACCTAGGGTTCTACACATTTAAAAAAGTTATTTATATATAATTTGCGGAACGAGGAGGATTCGAACCTCCGAGGGTTTTAACGCCCTGACGGTTTAGCAAACCGTTGCTTTCGGCCACTCAGCCACCGTTCCATCAGAGTCAATATACGCAAGCTAGCTAAGCTTAGGCATCGCCTATCGTCCCGCCTAAGAACTGATGAGTTCGCTAACTCCTTATGCTTACCAGACCCTATCCAACCGCGAATAGGAGTCGGTTGAAGTT
>Ga0222712_10001686_pt1 | contig 26667 bp, 24 predicted proteins | sample C33_657DmetaG_FD_165043 | JGI IMG/M metagenome (GOLD analysis project Ga0222712, IMG submission 165043) | Estuarine water microbial communities from San Francisco Bay, California, United States - C33_657D | ecosystem: Environmental > Aquatic > Marine > Unclassified | place: USA: California... | reverse complement strand
AAATGCCCAGAATGTTCTATCCTCTGAATGCGCATTGCCCCACCAGCTATCCTTCTTCACTAAAACTAACTCTTGTCCTGTAGTCCAAGATTCTAATCTATATGGACCAGCACCAGTAATAAAGGCTGGATCACGCTGAAACTTTTCACTATTGAAATCCATTGCAAACTTATTTATGTCTGCATTTTCCCTTAATGCTGATCGTTTAGCGTCTGTATTCATATCTTTTATTGCAAACTTTCGCATGATTTTCTCTGGGTCGTAATTATACTCAGGCATAACATAGCCACCAGCAAAATCTTCTATCATATAATATTTTTTATTGGCTATTACGCTAAATTTAAGCGGGTTAGCAGAATCGACAACTATATCGGCCAACCAACTATAATATCCTCTCAAAGGTTCGCAATTTACTTTTGGATTAAGAATACATTTTATGGTAAACACATAATCATTAGAGGTGATAGGTGTTCCATTATCCCACTTAGCGTCTTCACGTATTTCATAATCTAACTTTATTCCTCCTTTATATTCACCTTCCGTTATCTCGGTTATTTTAGCATTTTCTTTGATTATATATGGTGTCAAACTGTAATCTGGTACAGGATTAGAGCCATTTAGCGCTGCAAACATCAAATCAGCAACTTTCCTTGCATCATTAGTAGTTAAAGTAATTGGATTTAGCTTATCAGGGTCTGCGGATATTCTTATATTCAATGTTCCGCCTCCTTTTGCTTTGCCTTTGCAGGATAGAAGAGCTGTAGACAAAATCACAATAGAAAACAATAAGCTATAGAGCGTTCTTTTATTCATTCTTTTAAAGTTAAATTTTAAACAAAGGACAAATTTAGTGGAATGCAATTTTATTTATTCATTTTTTTATTCCTAATAAGCTATTCTATAATTTACTACATACTATGCAAATTGTGAATAATCTTAGTGAATTAGCATATTAAAAATGCTTTACTTTGCGTTAAAGATATTATTTCTATACTAAAAATCATCTATGCGTTTTTCTTCCATATTAATAGTAGGAATATCATGTATACTGCTCTCCTATTATAGTTCCGCTCAGTCCAATTCTATACATAATGATGTGTTAAGAAATTACCAACAAGCCATTCAATTCACTCAAAATCAAGATTATAGGCAAGCATATCAGTTTTTTGAGCTCTTGAGCAATCTGCCGATACCTGAAAATCAAGTTGGTCAGTTGGCATTTTTTAAGCAGGAAGCGACTTATTACAAAGCTTATCTCGCAGGCAAACTTCAACTACCTGAAGCTGAGCAGAATCTACTTCAACTCTATGATAGAACGCATGACTCTAGAAAAAGTCAACTAGCCTATCATTTAGCGGATTTTTATTTTAGTAAAGAAAGTTATGATCAAGCAGAAAAATGGTATGAAATCACAAGTGAAGACGCACTTAATGAAGAATGGAAGGACGATTACTATTTTAAATCGGGCTATTCACTCATGGAAGGCAATAAAGAGGATAAGGCAATAAAGCTGTTAGAAAAAAATCTAGAACTCAAGCAATCAAAATACAAATCAGAGGCAGCTTATTATCTTGGTGTTATCTATTTTAATAAAAAGGATTATGCCAAGGCTGAAGGCTATTTACAATCCATAAAAAGTCAAGACCAAACCAAAGGAGCCAATTTCATCCTAGCACAAATACAATTTCTCAAGAAAAATTATCTCGAAGTCATCAAACTTCTCAAAAATGATAACACTGAAAGTCAAGGGAAAAATCAGTTGATGGGGAAAAGTCATTTTGAACTTAATAACTTTAAAGACGCTGAGATATACTTAGCTAGACACCTGGTTGAATCAAATAAAGTAAGCCCAGAAGATATGTATCAATTGGCTTTTTCTGAGTATAAAAATGGTAATTACTCAGTAGCAGTAGATCATTTTAAAGAGCTTCAACTCAGCAATAGCTTCGGACAATACGCAATGTATGCTCTCGCAGACTGCTATCTCAAAGCGAATAATAAACAAAATGCCTTGGCGGCCTTCCAGCAGGCTAGTCAGCAGAATCAAGACCCAATAATAACTGAAGAAAGTAAATTTCATGTAGGAAAGTTAAACTACGATCTTAAAAATTACAATCAATCGACAGACAACTTCTTTGATTTTACCACTAACTATCCCAATTCGAAACATGATAAAGAAGCCTGGGATTTATTGACACTCTCTCTTCTCAATACAAATAACTATCCTCAAGTGATAGGAATTATAGAAAAAAATCCAAAGATACAAGAAGGTAATGAGGTCTTATATCAAGAGGTATGCTTTACCCATGCAGTCAATGCTAATAACAATGGCGATACCGCTACTGCATTAAAATACTTGAAAAAGGCGATTTTGAATCCTTTTGATAAAGCGCTAGAAGCAGAATCAAGATACCTACGAGCCGAAATCTTTTACAAAGGAGGGCAAATAGAGGATGCCACAAAAGAATACAATGAAGTCTATCGAATTCTGATAAAAGAAAAAATACTTTTTGCCCAGAACGCCACTCTTTTTAATGTGCATTATGGTCTTGGGTATTGTGAGTATTCCAAGCGAGATTTTGATGCCGCATTGACTCAATTTATCAACTGCTCTAAAAACTATATATACTCTCAAAATGCGCCTATATCTAATACCATGCAGGATGTAGATCTACGGATGGCCGATATTTATTTTATGAATAAAAAATATGACGAGGCCTATAAGCAATATTCAAAAATATCCCTAAGAAGAGGGCAAGGCTATGATTATGCTACCCTTCAGAAAGCTAATATAGATGGGATAAAGAAAAATTTTAAAGATAAAATCACAACACTGAGCAAATTAATGCGGGAAGTTCCCAATTCTATCTATTTCAATGATGCTCAGTATCAGTTAGGTTTGGCCTATGAAGACGATCGAAATTTCGATATGGCTGTGCAGACATACTCTGATATTATCAATAAATCTAAATCACTGGAATATATACCAAAATCACTCATGCGTCTGGCGACTATATATTACAATAACCAAAATCTAAATGAAGCTCTCAATAAATATACCACTATTGTCAAGTCTCATATTAACTCCCCTGAGGTCGACCCTGCACTAAAAGCTATCAAAGAAATATATATAAGCCAAGGGAAACCAGATGAATATTTGACATTTACCTCTTCCCTTCCTAGTTCTAAACATCTAGGGGTTACCGAACAGGATAGCCTTCTTTTCGAATCTGGTGAAGAACTCTATGCCAATCAGAACTACGATAATGCTATTGTTATTTTAAATAAATATTTAGAAAAATTCCCACAAGGTATTTTTAGTATTAAGGCGCACTATCTCAAAGCTGAGTGTTTTTCTGCTAAGAAAATGTATGCCGAAGCTATCGATGAATATGAAAATTTGACGAAAGAAAATAATCATCCTTACTATGAAAGAGCTGTAGTGAAGACTGCCTATTTTCATTACAATAATAGCAAGGACTATAGCAAAGCAAAAACGCTCTACCAAAAACTGCAGGCTATCGCTTCCACTTTTCAAAACAAGCAGCTAGCTAAAATAGGTATTCTAAAATCTAGCTATCGGTTGAAGAACCACCTCGAAGTCATTGAAATAGCAAAACTCATCGAAGGAGATGAGAACATAAGCCAAGATATAAAGTCTGAGGCGATATACTTTAAAGCCATCTCGCTCTACCATACACAAAACTATAAGACGGCTATTCCTATCCTGGAGACACTCAGTAAAGATAAAAGCAGCAGTAAGGGCGCAGAATGCACCTATTATTTAGCTTCTTCATATCATCATCTAAAAGACTATAAAAAATCAAATGAAATACTATTAAAATCTAAAGATGAATATGGTTCTTACGAGTCATGGGTCGTGCGGTACTTTATTCTAATAGGTTATAATCATCATAAACTAAAAGATGACTTTCAAGCAAAAGCAACATTGGAAAGTATTATAAATAACTATCAAGGCGATGAGGACATCCTCAAAGAAGCCCGAGAGAGACTGGCGGAAATCAATGCCAGCATAAAATCACAATCGAAAGTCAAGTATAAATAATTCACTTCATTTTAAGAAATTTACCGATGCAAAAATTAGTTTTAACATCAATATTCATTCTGCTTCTAGTGAAGCTTACCGCGCAGAACGAAAGCAATATAGACCCTGTAGAAATAAAGATAGTCAAGGATTATAATGTCTTCATAGAAGAGGCTTTCAAAATTCATGAGCCTATTAGTTATTATCCGCTATTCAAGGACAAGACTACGCAAAAGAAACTCAGTTATTTACTTCCTGATAGAATAGAACAGTTTAAATTTGAACCTTCGGCTATAGAACCCATTGCTTATAAGCAACGCAATGTTTTCTTCCAAAATAACAATTTTGTTCGCATGGGATTTGGTAGTGCATTTAATCCCATCTTCGAATGGTCGCATCTAAATGAAAAGGCTAAAACGCCTACCCGTTTGCACGTATTCCACCATTCTGCATGGTTATCGCCAGATTCCTTTCAGAAATACAGTGAGACTAAAGGCGAGGCCGAAATCACTAAATCATTTAAGAACTGGGTATTCAAACCTAGAATTCAAGCGCAACATAAATATTATAATTTTTATGGCAATATCGTAGAATCCGGTTTCCAAAAAGAATCCATCCGGAACTATTTTAATGGAGGTATGGTGGTTACAATGCAAAAAGAAAAATCTGAACTGAAATCACTTTCTGTAATTAACACGGGAGAATTTAACTATGGAATGGATAATTTAGGCATACTAGATACTACTAAAAAAAATCATGAAGCCTATGGACTTATGAAATCAGATTTGAGCTATAGACTTAAGGAAAATATTCTAATAAAATTAAACGCAGGTGTTCAATATTACAATTTAACTGCCGATACTTTTTCTGACAAATGGCTCATTAATGCAATGCCTAACGCGGAGTTTCGCACGAAAGCGCTCAAACTCACTGGTGGATTAAATTTCACTCAAAGCTTGATCAACTCAAGACCTATATTTTATGTTTTCCCACATTTTATATCCGAGGTGCAGCTTGTACCCAATTATCTAAATTTCTATACTGTATGGAATAGAAACCTGGAATTAAACCGCCTCCAAAGCCATTTGGCGGTCAATCCATTTATCATATTCACCAATCAACTACTACCAAATACGCTCACTGAAAATAGAACAGCAGGTCTCAAAGGAGGATATAAAGGGGTAAGTTATCAGGCTTTTTTCAATCAGAAAATAATGAAAAACACCTTGTTATTTCAAAATGATGCTGCCAATCCTAGATTTCTTCAAGCTGAAACAGAGCGGAATATGACAGTAAATAATGTTTCGTTAGAATTGAGCTATATACGCGAAGAAAAATGGTCAGCTTTTATCAAAGGTGATGTATTTCTATACGAACTTGATAGAACAGGTGCATTACCAAACAATCTGCCCGGCCAGCGTCTTACGCTAGGCTCTCATTTCAAGGCCAGTAAAAAGTTAAATATAAATTTTAATGCCTATGCTTTAGGGGGCGTCAAAACCTTAATTTCAGGGATAGAAGTTTCTAATCCTTTATTATTTGACTTAAATATAGGTGGGGAGTACCATATTTCAAAAAACTTTTATATATTTGCCAATGGGAACAATATGCTAAACTCCAAAATTGCTCATCAAATAGGGTTTCCTAGTATAGGCATCAATGGTCAAGGCGGGCTCCGAATCACTTATTAGAAAGTTAAAACAAAAAAAGAATGGTTTTTAGTCAGATTTTAAAAAATGTATTAGATAAAAATCAAGCTGTATGGATCCCTACCATAGGTCTCCTAGGTTATGACAAAGCTACCTCTAAATTAGGTATAGATGTCTATGGATCAGGCTCGGATGCTGAGCTCATAAAACTCATAACAGATGTAATGCAGGTGAGTGCCGGCGAAGCCAAAGGTATTTTAATTCAAGAGGTGGAGTCCTTAAAAGCGAAGCTCCAGAGTGAAGGCAAATTCACGATAGAAGGTATGGGTGACCTTTTATTTTCCAACGGGTCATACCAATTTGAAGCCAAGAAAGCGCTCTTCCCTACTGACTTTTTCGGTGGTGGGCATTTCAATCCAGCAGCCTTTAAAGACAATGCTCCTAAGGAAGAATCCAAAGTATTTGAAAATACCTTCATAAAAGTAGATCCTCCGAAAAAAGAGGAACCAAAAATAGTACCCGTGCAAGAAACGCCGATAACACCTCCCAATATAGAAGAGTCGGTGATCATAGAGCCCACAAAACCATTAGAAGAATCACTGCCAAAAGATTTATTCGAAGCAGCTAAATTTTCAAGTCCAGAAATCGAAACTCCAGAAATAAAAGAAACTGTCGAAAATGTTATTGAACCGATAGCAGAAGAAAAGCCAGTCGAGGAAACTAACGTGACAGAAGAAGAAGATTTCACAACAAGATTACTGAACGAAATCAGCCAAGAGGATGAAGATGAGAATTTAGACGATTTAGATGAAGATAACATAGAAGAAGAAATCATCGAGGAAACAGCTATAATAGAGCCTCCTAAGAAAATAATCATAGATGAACCAAGAAGAAACATCGGAAATGCCCGATACGATGATGGTTACTATAATTTTGAATTAACCCAAGAACCAGAGCTTAAAAGTAAATGGCCGCTTGTAGCAGGGTTGACCCTTGGTATATTGGCTCTTGGTTTTATGATTCCTTGGTTGATAGCCTCCTCCAATGGGAATAAATTTTTAGGACTTAGTCCGCTATGGAATTCTCATAAAGAAGGAGAGAAGTTAGAACCTAAGTTAGCTCTAAAAATAGACGGTACGACTGCAGACAGCTTAAACCTTATAGCTTTATCTGCCTTGACTGATAGTCTGAGAAACGATTCACTGAAAAAAGTATCTACCCCTGTACCTACCCAAGTAGCGCAGACTTCACCAATAAAGGCTGCTGCCAAAGCGCCTGCTGCCTCTTCCAAAACACCGAGTACTCAACATACTCAAGCAAACACCAAAAATACAACTACACCCAAAACACCTAATTCTACTGACCCAGTTAGTAAGAAATCAGTCGCTGTTGCTACTGAAAAAACAAAAAAATCGGATTTGGTAACAAGTGGAAAGGAAGCAGCCTCTATTTCTGAACCAAAATTGATACAGAAAAAAGAAAAGGATACCAGCGCTAAACTAGCCAAAGCTAAAGTAGGAAAAGTAAACATCATAGGAAAACCTTATGCTACTGCTAATTATACCAAGGGAAATCACTATCTATCTTTTGGAAAATTTAAAATAGCCTCTGCCGCCGTTAAACTTAAAACGGACATGAAGAAACACGCAGGTATTGAAACAGATGTAATCCTAGTCGATGGCTCTTACCGTGTGGTCGTGCCATTTCTTTCTAAGGAAAAAGCGGAAGAAGCATCTAAAGATTATCTTAGTACCACATTGTTTGAATAACTATTAGATTACTAGATTCATTTTCTTAGGTAGAACATAGCTTCTTTCTTTATTTCTTTAAAGCTCATTCAAGATAACTTAAAATTTAAAACTTATAATTCAATACTATAATAATGAGCATAGCATATGTATTTCCAGGGCAGGGAGCCCAATTTGTAGGTATGGGAAATGAAATTTTTGATAAATTTCCTGACGCTTCTTTTTATTTTCAAAAAGCTAATAATATCCTGGGCTTCGACATAGAGCGCATCATGAAAGAAGGGACTATAGAAGAATTGACACGCACGGAGGTGACCCAGCCTGCTATCTTCATACATAGCGTCCTTATGGCAAAGTCTCTTCAAGATTTTCAACCCGCGATGGTCGCTGGCCATAGTTTAGGTGAATTTTCAGCTTTGGTAGCGGCAGGAGGTTTATCCTTTGAGGATGGATTGAAATTAGTATCCATTCGTGCGAATGCCATGCAGAAAGCATGCGATACCCAACCTTCCACAATGGCCGCAGTTTTAGGTCTAGATGATAGTACAGTAGATAATATATGTAAATCTATCACGGATGAAATCGTAGTGGCTGCGAACTATAACTGTCCAGGACAATTAGTTATATCGGGCTCTCCCAGAGGGATAGAATTAGCTAGCGAAAAACTGAAAGAGGCTGGCGCTAAGCGTGTGCTGCCGCTCAAAGTCGGAGGGGCTTTTCATTCACCTTTTATGGCACCCGCCAAAGAAGAATTAGCTCAAGCCATAATGGAAACGAATTTCTCCAATCCAATATGCCCTATATATCAGAACTATACAAGTCATGCTTCGCAGAATGCAGATGTGATTAAACAGAATCTCATTGATCAATTGACAGGATCCGTGCAGTGGACGAGGAGTGTCTTTAATATGATTCAAGATGGTGCTCTAACCTTCTATGAAGTAGGCCCAGGAAGTGCCTTAACAGGTATGATAAAAAAGATTAATGCGGAGGTCTTAGCTGAGAAAAAAGCTTAACCTATGTTCAGTCAAGAACTAACAGCTATTCAGGATAGATTAGCAAATTTCTCTCCTAGATCAAAAGTCTGGATTTATTATAGCGAAAAACCGTTTGCACCGCATGAGAATGTGATTCAAGAACAAGTCACTGCCTACACTGAAAACTGGACTTCGCATGGATCTAAAGTTACCGCAGCTGGATTCGTTTTGAGTAATCACATCATCTTGTTAGTAGCAGATACAAGTCTAGGTGAGGTCAGCGGCTGCTCTACGGACAACTCTGTTCGGTTTATGACTAATCTGGGTAAAGAGTATGAATTAGATTTTTTTGATAGAAATCTCGTCTTAGTGCTTATAAATGGTATTATCCAAGTCACCAATATCCATAACTTAAAAAACTATCCTGCTGATGCGCTTGTACTTAATCCATTCTTCTCTAATTTACAGGAATGGAGGAGTCATTTTACGCAGAGTTTAACAGCTTCTAAATATAAAAGGTTCATTTAGGTTGATCACCTGCAATCAACTAATTAAACCTCTGGCGAAGGTATAGGGATGTGCTCTCTATCAGGTATTTGTTGTTAACGTTATCTAACAACAAATACCTTGTAATTCAAAAATAATTAGATTGGTTTAGCGAATTACCTTGCGAACTGATTCTAATTCAAAATCCAGACTTTATTCAATATAATCCAGTAAAAACATGTAAAATGTCAATTTTCAAAAAAATAATAACGATACAAACTACCGATTCAATACTAATTCTTAGATAGATTTTAATTTTCTAGATCACTGTAATGATTCAATGCGAAGACACTTGGATTGTTGGTGAATAAATCAACAAACTACAACAAAAAGTAATTGGTATAAAAATACTTTTGAGTATAAAGAACCTGCTATAGAATTATTGCGACTAAACGAAAAAGAAAAGCAAATTTATAAGGGTGATTATATTTTTATTACATGGAGTAAACAAAAAGTAAATGATAAAATAAAAAACAAGATTCTTAAACAAATTAAATAATTTGACATATATATCTAACAGTCTTCTAAAAAAGTGCGGTGTTAAAATAAACTGCAGATGGCTATCGAAAGATTGTAATTTTGTACAAATTAAATATAATAAAGATCCTCCTTCAATAGGCTTCATGGCGTTAGCAATATTTTTCGCTGACCTGAACAAAAGCCCAGAAATTCAAATATTCATTAATTTAAAAGATTAATCTATAAATTATAAATAGTAATTATGACAACTCAAATTGAAAAAATTAAACGGACAATTGAACCCTTAAGGCAAGAAATTATAAATCATAAAGTTTATTCAGCCATTAAAGATATAGACGACTTGAAGGTATTTATGCAATTTCATGTTTATGCTGTTTGGGACTTCATGTCTTTATTGAAAACGCTACAAGGTAATTTGACTTGCACATCTGTGCCTTGGTTTCCTAAAGGAACCGCAGACACTAGATATCTTATTAATGAAATTGTAGTGGGTGAAGAATCGGACGTGGATCCAAATGGTATTAGGAAAAGTCATTTTGAATTGTATTTGGACGCTATGAAACAATGCGGAGCAGATACTTCTAAAATTGAAGCGTTTACGGATGTATTAAAAAATACTGGCGACTTTAACACCGCTTATTTGTCTTCAGAAACTCCAAAGGAAGCAAAAGATTTTGTAGACTTTACATTCAAAGTTATTGAAAGTGGGAAAGACTATTTACAATCTGCTATTTTCACTTTTGGACGTGAAGATCTCATCCCAGGTATGTTTATCTCAATAATAAATGAAATGCACAAGAACTTTCCTGACGATATTTCAATTTTTAAATATTATATCGAAAGACATATTGAAATTGATGGCGACCATCATAGCCATCTTGCTATACAAATGACTTCCAATTTATGCCGAAACAACGAACTATATTGGAAAGAAGCAGAAGAAGCAGTTATAAATTCATTGAAACAAAGAATTGAATTGTGGAACGGTGTATATCGACAATTGACAGAACGAACAACTATTGCTAACAGCACCTTGTAGAAGACTCAAATGAGAGAAAAAGAGGATTTACCTTTATCCTTTACCAATCCCAAAGTCTCCCCCACTAAAAAGATACTTCCTGTAACTAGTATCGTTTTATGCTCTTTTGATTCTAATGCGTATTCAAGTGCAGAGCGAAGATCTTCAGAAGAAAAGATTGGAGGTTTGCAATACTGGGTGAATAAAGACCTTAGCTCGGCTACAGGCATGGCTCGCGGAATATCAGCCTGACTCAGCACATAGTCTAGGTCTTTTGGCAAGAGGGAGATTACTGTATTGACATCTTTGTCCCGCACACAACCAAATACGACTATGGTATCTTTTAAGTTTTCGGCACGAATCGCTTTTTTTAATTCTTCTATCCCAGCCTCATTATGCGCAGATTCTAGAATGATATTTTTATCTTTTATTATTAGTTTAGTCCAGCGACCCAGAAAGCCCGTATTCTCTGTGCGGCATTCTATCCCTTTTATAATATTTTCATTGATGATGGCGCGATTAGACACTGATTGATACAATATGTAAGCAAGTATTGCAGTTTTTATATTTTTAATTTGGTAGGGAGGGAAGGCTGTTTTTTTATCTAACTTTACGACAATATCTTTGTAAATAAATTCTATTTCATCCGCCATTTTCACTTGGACTTCATCACTTGCATACAGCGGTTTCACATTGCATTGGTTAGCTTTAGATGCAAATACAGAATCATAGCTAGCATTCGATTCACCGATAATGCATGGAATCGACTTTTTCATAATACCCGCCTTTTCGCTCGCTATTTCCTCTATGGTATTGCCGAGCATACTCATATGATCAAAACTCACATTAGTGATAACGGTTAATTCTGGTAGAATGACATTGGTACTATCCAATCGTCCCCCCAGTCCTACCTCTATGATGGCTAGATCCACTTTCTCCCTGGCAAAATACTCAAACGCCATGACCACAGTCAACTCGAAGAAGGAAGGCTGAATTTTTTCAATGATAGGTTTTGATTTCTCTACAAATTCTATAGCGCAATCTTCGGAAATCATCTCTGAACCTATTTTTATCCGCTCTCTAAAATCTATCAAGTGAGGAGAAGTGTAGATGCCTACTTTCATTCCAGCTTCAATAAACATAGAGGCTAGATAGTTGGTGGTACTTCCCTTGCCATTGGTGCCACCAATATGAATTGATTTAAACTTATGCTGAGGATGATCAAAAAACTCACAAAGCGCCAGTGTATTGGTTAGATCTTTTTTATATGCTGCCGATCCTATGCGCGAAAACATGGGAAGCTGCGCGTATAGAAAATCAAGCGTATCTTGATAGGTCATAGACTAGATAAAAGTAGAAAGTTTAGAGTAGAAGGTTGTGTGGTCAATTTACTAATGCAATGTAACGTCAGAAATGAGAAATTTAATCTCTTATTTCAAAAGTAAAAACTAATTTTCCCCAGTCTGAATCTTTGTCATCGCTCGGAGAAAATTTAGCTTTTTTGGCGGATTGAATGCACTTATTGACCAATTCCGTATCGGTAATACTAGAACCCATCGCTACAAATTCACTTTTCTTTACCGAGCCATCCGCATTTACATTGACTGAGATGATAATTTTGCCCGTTTTATTTGATTTATCCACAATAGGTGGTATCGATTTTAAATTTCTACCTACCAATCCACTTCCTATTCTACCTCTTCCCTCTCCTTCGGAACCTAGACCGGTATTCTTGCCAAGATAATTATCCGATTTGCTACCCGACGGATCACCCATATTACCGTCTCCTGCAGTATTTCCTTGGCTACCAGTTCCGCTGCCATTTCCCTTGAATCCTTTAAACAAGGAATTATCATCTACCTTATTCTTCTCAACAGGCGTATTCACTGGATTATTATTGGGAATAGGAACTATTTTTTCGCGTTTCTTAGGGGGAGACTTCAATATATTATCTACAATCACTACTCTTTGTGATTTAGTTTCGGTGACGGCATCTATTTTTTCTGTCTCTTCGTAATCCTGAACGATCACTTTTTCCTTTATATCTTGGGTCAAGGGCGGATTCCCTGGCGAAGGAATCGCTATTTTGTTCACTGGATTATTCTTATCTGGTTCATCCTCACCCAGCCCGGTCTCTGTATATCCAAAATCTACCAATAAACCTTCGCCCTCGTCTAATTCTAATGGACTAGATAATTTCCAGAAAAAGAACAAAATAGCTAAAAGAAAGATATATAGTAACGCTGCTAGTTTGGGATAGACCCTTCTATTCCTTTCGTATACATCTATTCTATTGGTACCTATTGTTAAAGCCATTGCCTTGGTGTGATTCTATATAATTAGATTAAGTATTTATTTGGCTGGTGCTGTCGCTAGTACCATTTTAATTTTCAATTCATTGCCTATCTGCATGATGTTAACCAAATCCTGTACAGACAGAGATTGATCTAGTCTTAAAACTATGGTAGGATTCTCCTTACCGGTCATCAAGCTTAAAAGTTTAGACTTGAGGTCTTCAATATTGACTTGCTGTTTATTTACGAATATGACTTTATCCTTATCTACAGAAAGTATGATAGGCTGCTTAGCCATGCTAGAATTTGATTTCGAATTCGGGAGAGATAATCGAATCACATTAGGATTGACCAAAGTGGAAACAATTAAGAAAAATAACATCAGGAAAAACATGATGTCGTTTAATGATTCTGTGCTCACCTCAGCACCTTCTTTATGTCTTCGTCTATATCTGGACATATTTATTATTTACCAGGTGTGGAGATAGTTTCAATCAATTGGGCGGCTCCTTTCTCTAGCTCATAAACATTTCCTTTAATCTTTTTGGAGATGATAAAGTAAAAATAATAAGCCAATATACCTAGGGTCAAACCAAGGGCGGAGGTAATCATTTTCACATACAAGCCTCCTGAAATAGACTCAATATTGTAATCGCCGGTGGTATTGATGGTATAGAATATTTGGATAACTCCAGCTATAGTACCTATAAAACCAAGCATTGGAGCCAATTTAGATACCAAACTCAAAGTCTCTTCTCCTTTCTCCATCTGAAATGCCTCTAAGTCTATAGCTTTTTCCATGGATAGCTCCACGTCCTTCAAAGGCAATCCGATGCGTGTAATACCTTTATATATCACTCTAGATAGTGGAGAGTTGGTTCTAAGACATAAATCCTTAGCACCTGTTAAATTTCCTAAAGAAATAGACTCGTTCACCTTATCTAATAAATTGTAATCTTCTTTTCTTACCTTTAAAGCACTCAAGCGCTCTACAAAAACGTAGATAGCCACGCCACCTAATAAAAAAATCAATCCTGAGACAAACTGCCCCATAGGACCCATTTTGAGGAAGATATCGAATAAATTTTGCTCTTGTCCGCTCATACTTATAGTTTTTTAAATATATAATTAGCAAATTTAAGGTGAACCGTAATCTATCCTCTCAAAAGATATAAACACCTATTCTATAAACTAAACACAATTGGTTTTATTGCAATTAGAATAAGAAAATACATAAAATTTAGATTAATTTATTTATCTTTGCAGTCCTAAAAACATAATAGTTCTTTTTTTAGTATGGAAAGGAGGAGAAATTTTGACATACATTTTCTAGGTTTAAAAAATGCCGTACACCATTTTGAATATGAAATAGGTGATTCATTTTTTAAATTGTATGAAAAATCTCTAATCTCGAAGGCCAATCTGCTCGTAAAGTTAAATTTAGACAAGAAAGATTCTTTTTTTATCCTGAATTTTCAAGTAGATGGTATGGTGAATTTGCCCTGTGATAGATGCAATGAGTTATTTGATTATGAATTGATAACTGATTTTGAAATCATAGTAAAATTTGAAGAGATAGAAGATGGAATGTTAGATGAAGCAGATGTAGTGTATATATCTAGAACTGAGACCTCTATTAATATAGCGGATTTGATTTACGATTATATTCTCATCAATATTCCTATGCAGGTATTTCACCCCAATGATGCGAATGGAAACAATGCATGTAATCCTCAAATACTAGAAAAACTAAAAATAGCACCTAAAGAAGAAGAAGAAATAGATCCTAGATGGTCAAATCTGAATAAATTAAAATCAAAATAATAAAATTAAAAACTACCGTATATGCCAAATCCAAAGAAAAAAATATCGACCACAAGAAGAGATAAAAGAAGAACCCATTACAAAGCAGTAGCTCCTACATTATCTACTTGCTCGGCTACAGGTGAGACCCACCTGAGACACAGAGCATACTACGTAGATGGTGCGCTATACTACAAAGGTAAAATGGTGATCGAAGCAAACGCTTGATTATCTTTATCATAATAAAAAATAGAGACCATCTTTTGATGGTCTTTTTTTTTGATATTAATACCAAAATAGAATAACAACTACTTTGAAACTTTTGACTATTTGAACTATTAATAAGTTAAGGTAGTAAAGAGAAACAGATCTTAATGCTCCTTAATGCTTTAATGGTAAAATTAATTGTACAGAGTATTTACACAAAATTCTATGCACAAGATACTAAAGTTTTATAATTGAATCCTCAACTAAAAGAAGTGTTTAGAATTGCAATAGATTATCTTTGAATATATAAAAACTCAACCTATGGTCACTATTGATAATTATCTTGACAGTCATTACATTCACCGCAGCAATTGGCTTAGAGCTGCTGTGCTTGGAGCTAATGATGGCATTATATCTATATCTAGTATAGCCATAGGTATAGCTGCCGCCAGTATGACCAGAGAACCCGTAATATTGGCTACTGTAGCAGGTCTAGTGGCCGGAGCATTATCTATGGCTGCTGGCGAATACGTATCTGTAAGTTCACAGACCGATACAGAAAAATCAGATATAGCAAGGGAAGCATTAGAACTAGAAGAAATGCCCGAAGAAGAATTGCAAATATTAGCGGAGATATATGAAAAAAGAGGACTGAGGAAGGAAACGGCTCATCAAGTCGCCCTAGAATTGACAGAAAAAGATGCACTGGCTGCGCATGTAAGAGATGAGCTAGGCATCAATGAAATCAGTCAATCTAATCCAATACAGGCAGCGCTGGCTTCAGGTGCATCATTTTGTATTGGAGGTATGCTGCCACTAGTCACCATATTGCTCACTCCACTAGATTATATAGAATATACACTTTACGGCACATCTATCCTCTTCCTTATTGTCCTTGGAGTGATATCTGCGCGTATTGGAGGATCTAGTATAATGAAAGCTATACTCCGCATTACAATTTGGGGAAGCCTAGCGATGGGATTGACTGCCCTCGTTGGCTATTTATTTGGAGTCAAGGTTTAAGCTAATTTTTTGCTAAGGCTGACATTTTCACCTTATCTAGTAAAGCGGCAAAATCACGACTTAATTCTTCATTGATAATTCCAAGAGACGAATCAAAGTTCTCTTTAAATTTCGGCAGACAAAATTGACCTATAATTTCTGCTCCATGGATAGGAAATCTTTGCAAGGCGGCATCCATAACCCCTTGTCCACCCCTAGGACCCGCAGCAGCAGATAATAGAACCAATTTTTTATTTTCAAACATTTTTAACTTGTATCTAGATAACCAATCAAAAAGATTTTTAAATACTGCTGTGTAGGTGCCATTGTGCTCAGATAATGAAATAACAATAATGTCGGCTTGATTTAATTTTTCGCAGAATTGTCCTACTAAATCTGGAATACCCTCTGCTTTCTCACGATCGACAGAATAAAGTGGAAGCTCGTAATCATTGAGATCTAATAGTTCTGTGTCTAAATCTTTTAAAATTGAAATAGCAAATTCTGCGAATTGCTTATTGATAGATTGTTTACTGCTGCTCGCGGCAAAGGCTAATAACTTCATTTATTGAATTGGTTTATTATTTTTTATACACCCATAGGAACTTCCATGAGCAAGATTTCTGAATGATCTGCAGCAGACTGAATATCTATCGAACTTATATCCCAAATACCTAGTCCATCTCTAGTTTCTAATTGCTGTCCATTGATATTAAATTGACCACTAATTATGAAAGCATACACGCCATTGGTTTTATCTTTTAATTTATATTCCACCATTTTATCACGATCAAAGTGACCTAGATGAAACCATGCATTCTGATGAATCCAAACACCTGCATCCTCTGGGTTTGGCGATAAAATTTGCTGCAATGCATTCTGCCTATCTTCTTTCTTTAGGGTCAATTGGTCATAGCGAGGAGTCACATCTTTTTTTGAAGGAAAGACCCATATCTGTAAAAATTTTCCTTTTTTATCTGTATGATGATTATACTCGCTGTGCGTGATTCCTTTACCAGCGCTCATCACTTGGATATCACCTGTTTGGATAACAGCTTTATTTCCCATACTATCTTTATGCTCTATAGCTCCTTCGAGAGGTATACTTATAATCTCCATATTGTCATGCGGATGAGTACCGAAACCAGTGCCGCCATCGATAATATCATCGTTTAGCACTCTCAATGTGCCGAAGTGCATACGCTCCGGATTATAATAATTGGCGAAACTGAAGGTATGGTAGGAATCTAGCCAACCATGACTCGCATGACCTCTTGTATTGGCTTTATGTAAAACTGAATTTTCCATATGGTTTGAGTTTGTATTGGGTAAGTGATTAAATCCTATAATTTCTAATTCTTTGAGTTCATCTATATTATTATGAACCACATTTCCGATAAGCCCTGTGGCTGAAAAAATAGCAGAACCCAAAAATCCTTTACGTATAAATTCCTTTCTATCCATGGTAAATATAATTTCATACAAATTTACGCTCTTCTTACTGAAAAAGCATTGAACTATGTCAACAAATTGACTTAACTAATTTTTATCTGCTCTGATGCGACTCAGAAATTCGGCGGTAATCCCGAGATAAGAGGCAATAAGATGCTGAGGCACGCGCTGCATGACATCAGGATATTTCTCTATAAATGCCTGATATCTCTCCTTACCACTATATGCTATATTGGCGAGAAGTCTTTGCTGATAATTGACTATATGATTCTGCAGCATTAGCCGATACATGCGTTCAAGCTTAGGAATCGATTGAAGTAATTCTTCCTTATCTTTATGACTCAGGCATAGCAGTTCCATTTCTTCTATCGTTTCGATACACATCTTTGATGGGGTATGTCTATGAAAACTCTCAATATCACTCAACCACCAGCTTTCTGAGGCAAAGGATAAAATCACCTTAGATCCGTTTTCGTGTATAAAATAGGAAATGCCAATACCCTTGAGAACAAAGGCTTCAAAATCACAGATCTCCCCTATGCTCAATAAATGTGTTTTTTTAGGAACTCGTTTATGCTCCATTTTCGAGAGAATAAGATCGAGCTCTTCAGATGAAAAATCATTGCTATGAGTAATGTATTCTCTAAATATCAAAAAAGATTTATCCATTGGCCAATCCCCTTTTATAAGCTTCTAAGGCCCTATTCCTCGCAAAGCTATGCTCCACCATAGGCGGTATCATAAGATCTTCTGGTGTCAACCATTTTTCTATATACTTAGATTCGTGATCAAATTTTCGAGTCTGCTCTGCGGGATTGAAAATTCTAAAATAAGGTGCCGCGTCACAGCCTGTACCAGCTGCCCACTGCCAGTTTCCATTATTGGCAGAGAGATCATAGTCTAGCAGCTTAGAGGCGAAATAAGCCTCTCCCCAGCGCCAATCTATTAATAAATGCTTGGTCAGAAAACTGGCTACCACCATTCGCACACGATTATGCATAAATCCAGTCTCATTCAGTTCTCGCATTCCCGCATCCACTATAGGATAGCCCGTGCGTCCTTGACACCAAAGATCGAATTCTGCTTCATTATTTCTCCAAGATATTGACTCATATTGAGATTTGAAGCATCGAGTGACCACATGTGGGAAATGAAATAAAATTTGCATGAAAAATTCTCGCCATATCAGTTCATTGAGCCAGGTTTCATTGGAAGCTAATGCCAGCTGAGCAAGCCTGCGTGGACTAACGGTTCCAAATCGAAGATGAACTCCCATGCGCGTAGTTCCGGAAGGCAGAGCAGGGAAATTTCGGCTAGCATCATAGGTATTTATTATCGGCTGAATGCGGGCCAAATCATAATCCACATCTACAGTAGTAGCTTCGAAACCAAGCGAGTCTATAGCAGGAAACTCTGAAGAAAAACAAAATAAATTTTCTAATAAATCTTCACTAGCATAGCGCGGGCAAGTCTGGGCGGCCCATTTAGCTTTCCACACTCTAGAGTATGGAGTAAAAACTGTATAAGGCAAGCCATCTGCTTTGGTCACCTCTGATTTCTCAAAAACAACTTGATCTTTAAATGTATGAAAGGAAATAGTTTTAGAAACTAAAAACTCGTTCACTTCGCTGTCTCGTTTTATGGCGTAGGGCTCATAGTCGTGATTGGTATATACTTCTTTGATAGTATATTCCTGAGCGAGGTATTTTAGTACGTCGATAGGTCTACCATGTAAAATTTTGAGTCCAGAATTAAACTGGTTAAAATGATCATGTAATTTTTTACAGTTTTCGTATATAAACTGGAGGCGTTTATCTTTTTTATCTTCTAACTTATCTAATATATCTGTATCAAAAATAAAAATAGGGAGAACAGGTATACCTGCCGATAAGGCTCTAAATAGTCCATGATTATCTTCCCAGCGGAGGTCTCGGCGAAACCAAAAAATAACAACTTCTTGCATAATATAAATCTAATTATTTATTCCCAAAATCAGAATATAATAAATACCGTTTTCTGATTTTTTTAAACTTCTCCAAGTCCTTTGACCAGGACGCTCTCATATCTTGCTCGGATTTTCCATTGATTATTTGCCAGCGGAGGGTGCTATTTCCTGCCAGATTATCAAAGAACAAACTAGGTAGAAAGAAATTCTTCTTTTCATCTAAATAGAATTTATACGCTTGAAGCACGAAGCCAATATCAAATTTACTCTCCGTTTCATAATTATGCAGTTTTTGGCCATAGCACAATTGATTAACTAGAAATGGGGCCGAAGCTCCCTTTCGAGGAATGGGCGTAAAAGTATCCTTCAAAAATTTAGCATCGAGGCGAGGAGAACCGAAAAGTTCGAATGGGGTCTCTGTACCTCTGCCCACAGAAATATCTGTACCTTCAAATAAACAGAGCGACGGATACAAACGAATGGCTTGATCAGTCTTTAAATTTGGCGATGGCGGTATTTTTACATGGACCTTTGATGTGTGGCTATAGTTCAGACATTTTATAATGTCTATCTTTGGATAGGATTTCATTTGAAGCCATTTTTCACCGACTAGCATCTGAGCATATTCGCCTATAGTCATACCATAGACCACAGGTATAGGCTGCATACCTACGAAGCTTTTATGCTTAGCCTCCAAAACGGGCCCATCTACATAGTGCCCATTAGGATTGGGTCTATCGAGAATCAATACGGGGATATTAGCCTCTCCGCAGGCTTCTAAAATGTACTGTAAGGTAGAGATATAGGTATAGAAGCGGACACCCACATCCTGAATATCAAAAACAACAAGGTCTATCCCCTTTAAATCCTGGCTTGAAGGCTTGAAATTTTTTCCATAGAGCGATTTTATAGCTATACCCGTTTTCTGATCGACTTCTGATTTTAAATAGGCTCCAGCATCCGCCTCGCCTCTGAAACCATGCTCAGGTGCAAATATTTTGTCTATACGAATTTTCTTTGTCAATAAATAATCAATCAAATGAAGATCGCCCACCACACTCGTATGATTGCAGGCGACAGCTATATTCTTAGACTTCAATTTAGATAGATAGACATCTCCCCTATCGGCTCCAGGTATGATTTCCTGCGCCCAGCAGCTGAAATAAACGATGTAAAAGAGGGTAAAAAAAGAAAGTCGCATACTTGGAAAGAGTTTACCTTTGTGTGGTTATGAATTGGAGTGTAAAGTTAGCGAAAAGTTTAAGAAAAGATAAAACTCTTCAGCGGCACTATTTTATTCAGGTTATTTGTCAACTGGCTATAGCGCTCTGCATCTGCACGGTGCTCATTTCTTCTTTTCTCATTCGGGGTTTTGAAAAAACGATCGAAGATAAAATATTTAATTTCTGGTCCCATATTCGGATTTCAAACCTCGGAAACTCTGTGAATCCCATTGGTGAATCTCCTGTGCGGATAGATACGAAAAGTATAGATCCTAAAAACATAGTGAAAATAACCCCTGTAATAAATAAAGGAGCTCTGCTGAAGCATGAAGAAAATATTGAAGGTATCGTACTGCGTGGTATAGATATAGGAGCTAAGCAGGCTTTTGACTATACTCGCCCTCAACAGCTATCTTATCTTAAAGAATCGGAGGTTCCTCTAATACTATCGAACCGCACCATGGATAAACTCAATCTCCATCTAGGAGATCCGCTATTAATCAATATTATAGATAGTACAGCCAAGTCGCTGCGCGCCAAGGTAGTCAATACCTATTCCACCAATATAGAAGAATTTGACGAACAAATAGCTTTGACTGATATCAAGGTCATTCAGAAAATAAATCGCTGGGATAGCTCAGAATATAGCTGGGTAGAGGTCCAGGCTCAAACAAAGGACGATATTACAGCCCTAGCAGAAAGGCTCTACACCCAATTACCCGACGTGGCAGTAGATACTATCTATAGTATCTATCCGCAGCTATTCGACTGGCTAGCCCTGATGAAAAAAAATGAACTCATCATATTCATCGTTATGCTCATAGTAGCTATTGTCAACATCATAAGTACTATCAGTATCTTCGTGATAGAAAAGACCAAACTCATAGGCATGCTCAAAGTCTTAGGAGCTAAAAATAAATCGCTCTATGATATGATGTACTATCAGGTAGCTATGATCATCCTGCGCGGAGTGCTTATAGGCAATGGCCTAGCGATAGCACTTACCGCTATTCTATATTACCTCAAACCTATCAAACTAGACCCTAGTATCTACTATGTGTCCTATGCGCCTATTTTATTTGATTGGAAAGCCGCCATATTCATAAATTTACTGACAATAATCACCTGCCTCATCAGCGCTTATCTACCCCTTCGGACGATTTCTAAAATTTCTCCGATAAAGGTTGTGGAGTTTAGTTAAGAGTGAAGGGTGAGGAGTTAGGAGTGAAGGATGAGGAGTAATGGTGACAACGTATTATGAATGAAGATTGGAGAATTGAGTTTGGGGGGAATAGGTATTCAGTACAAATAAAAAAGAAACTAATAATTAGTAATAAAAAATAAAGAATTGAAGAAAAAAGATATTTTATTTGGGAAAAATTCTATCATAGAGGCCTTGAAAAATGGGCTCAACATAGATAGCGTATGGATCAGTCAGACTGCCAGAGATGTAGGAGAAATCATGGAACTGGCTAAGCGAATGGAAGTGCCGATTAAGAAAGTCCCGGTGCAGAAGATCGATTATCTCATCTTTCCTTTTTATAAGGCGCACGAAATCTCCCATCAGGGTGTAGTAGCCATTCTCAATGAATACGACTACGCCAAGGTAGATGATATCTATAATATGCTCCTATCCGAAGGTAAGACCCCGTTCTTCGTGCTACTAGACCGCATCACCGATGTAGGTAATTTCGGAGCTATAGCGCGCAGTGCCGTCTGCTTTGATGTCGATGCTATCATCATACCGAATAAAAATAGTGTATCGGTCAATGCACAAGCCAATAAATCGAGTGCGGGTGCGCTATCTCATATCCCTATATGCAGAGTAGATAATGTATGGGATACCATAGACTATCTGATACAATGTGGATTTCAGCTCATAGGTGCTACCGAAAAAGGTGACCTATCCATAGGAAATATAGATTTGAATCTACCCACCCTCTTAGTCCTAGGAAATGAAAATACAGGTATCAGCCTACCTGTGCAGAAAATGCTCAATCATCAAATCAAAATACCTATGAATGTGGAGCGCTTCGACTCACTCAATGTATCCGTAGCTGCTGGTATTTTGTTTCACCAAGCCTATGAAATCAGAAAAGGAAATCAGTGAGGTACGCATAGATAAATACCTCTGGTCTATCCGTATATTTAAATCGAGGAGTATAGCCTCCGAAGCAATAGATGGAGGCAAGGTAAAACTAGACGGAGATAGTGTCAAAAGTTCACGAAAAGTCAAAATCGGCGACAAATACCGCATCAAACGAGAACAGCAAGTCCTAGAGATAGAGGTCATTAAAGTCATAGAAAAGCGCGTATCAGCCTCTCTGGCTCAAGAGTGTTATAAAGAAATTTTCAATAGCCTCTCCGACCTACCTACTATCAAATCTGCCTTCTTCCATTCTACCATAGATAGAGAAAAAGGAAAAGGACGGCCGACTAAGCGCGAGCGCAGGGAGATCGATGAGTTTTTGGATGATGAGACGATTGGATGATGTGATCATGTAAAGATGGGGAGATTTCTACTTTTACCTTTTTACTAAAGACTATCCAGCGGTGAACTAATCTTGTCAACATGCCTATCCGCCACATGGGTATAAATCATAGTTGTCTTGATATCGCGGTGGCCGAGCAGTTCTTTGATAAATAGGGTATCGGTGCCCGCTTCGAGGAGATGTGTGGCGTAGGAATGTCGAAGTCCGTGAATGCCTATTTTTTTGTTGATCTTGGCCTTAAGCATCGCATTTTTGAATACTTGCTGCACTGACCGAATTGTATATTGACCGCCTGTCTGTCCTTCGAAGAGATATTCTTTTGGGTTATATGCTCTATAATAGGCGCGAAGTTCGTCTATAATCGAATGTGGCAGTGGCACATAGCGATCTTTCTTACCTTTGGCATACTGGATATGAACTTTCATTCTTTTCCCATCTATGTCCTTGACTTTGAGACCTACGATTTCACTCACTCTGAGCCCCATACCATACACTAGCTTCAATATCAGTAGGTGCTTCGGATTCTCGGTGAGTTCAAACATGTTTTTTAGGTCTGTTTTACTGAGCACCTTGGGTAGCTGAGATGGTTTTTTAGGACGAGGTACTGCTGAGAATAAGTTTTCTATATGAATGACCTGTTCGTAATAAAACTTGAGCGCATTGACTCGAGAATGGAGCGTGGCTTCTTTTAGTTTTAGTCTTTCGGAACAATACACTAGATAAGATCTAATCTTCTCCACAGGTAGATTCTGTGCAGAATGGTGTTTGAGTATAGATAAAAATTGAAAGAATTCGGAAAGGTAAACTTTCTGGGTATTAGGGCTATATCCTCTGAGGATAAGCTCTTCTCTCATCGTGAGAAATGCCTGAACATTGACAGGATGTATCTTATCCATCAACTTCTCCCCTGCAGCCTCTAATGGCAAGTCCAGAAGCCTGCGGTATTGAGGCATATCAAGTGCATACCATTTTTTATTGGACTGCGACCACTGTACTTTCAATTTCATTCTGAGCTGATTTCTAAGAGACAGTATATTAGGAAATTCAAAGAAAATGACATCTTTGTCTCTATGTGTGCCTAGAGATATTTTATAGTTATTGAGGTTAAAATCATTTTTCATACTATATCCGTTTAAATAAACACAAAATGCGAAAGTATCTAATACAAAAGTAAACACAAAATACGAAAGTGTAGTTAAAATATTAGAATGATATTAAAGAATTCATTATCTTTGTTTTAAAATTAAAAACAAAAAATATATAGAAATTAGCGACTTCGTATATTTAAGAGTTAAAGCCAATTTTTAAAAAAAACTTACCCTTCCAATTAAACCTTTTATAAAAAATATAGTCAAATAAGAGTTAATCATAAAAATAGCACATCATGAAACAATTAAAAAGAACATTCGTGGCAAGTTTTCTCATTCTTGCAGTTTCAATATTTACAATTTCGAGTTGCAGTAAATCTACTGAAGAAAAAAGTGTTGTAACTCCAACACCTGAGACACCAGACTTAACCAAATTGCCTTTTGGTGGCAAACTATCTTACAAAATATTAATTAGAAATCAAGGTAATCCAAACCCAGATTTTCTTTCATTATGGTTGTGTGGACTGCCATCTAATGGTGCTGGTGCAAATAATGCAGCTGACTGGACAAATCCCGATGGGACTTGGGATTATACCAAGAAACCACAAGTTGCAGGAAATGTAATTTGGACATCTGAATTTAAAATTACATTAGATGGTAATGGCAATCGTGTATTAACAGGCAATGGTTTACCAAATCATCCTACTGGAGTTTTTCCTATACAACAAGGTACTATACCATGGAACTATGATAAAAATCCAAATATTATTTCTCCTCAACCTTTAAGTTTTACAATTCCTGCATTACCGCAAGAAGCTGCAACAAAATCTTGCGTAGGATTTGGTCCTGCTGGTTATTCCTTAACTGGTAGTGCAATATACCATGGGGCTTCAACTCTTGGTACAGATGCGGCTGCACACGAAATGTTAGATAGATTTGGAGGACATACAGATGGTACGGAAAGATACCACTATCATTACCCATCAAAAGATTTACAAGACCACATACATCCGCATACTTCTGGTCATTCAGCTCTAATGGGGTATATGCTAGATGGTTTTGGAATTTATGGTCCTTATGGAGAAAATGGAAAGTTATTAAAATCCGCAGATTTAGACGAATGTCATGGTCATAAACATCCTGTAATGTGGGATGGGCAAATGGTTAATATTTACCATTATCATTGGACGTATGATTTTCCATATAATATAGGTGCTTACAAAGGGACACCACAATAATAATCAGATAGCAAAAACCATATGTCTAAATTAAAATTTTTATTCGCATTTTCAATTCTTGCTTTCTTCATCTATTCCTGTTCAAAAGATGAGGAAGGTAATGTAATTTCTAGTGCTACAGGTACACCAAACATTCTTTTGATTATTGCCGATGATTTGGGGAAAGATGCTATAAAAGGCTATCAAGAAGGTAGTATAAAACCAAACACTCCAAATATTGATGCAATTAGAAATAATGGATTACTATTTACTAACTTTTGGGTTAATCCTACCTGCACACCTACCCGATCTTCTATTATTACTGGCAAATATGGCTATCGTACAGGTGTAAAAGGAGTTGGTGATGTGCTAAATTCTTCAGAAACCGTGCTTCAAAAGTATATAAATAATAATACAGGTAATAAATACGCAACAGCAGTAGTTGGTAAATGGCATTTATCTGGAAATAGTACTGGATTTAATCCTGAAACTTTTGGCATTGATTATTACGCAGGATTAATTCGTGGTGCAGTAGATGACTATTATCAATGGCAACTTACAGAAGATGGTGCAACCAGTCAGCAAACAACATACATAACAGAAAAACTTACAGATTTAGCCATTAACTGGGTAAACAACCAAAGTAAACCTTGGTTTCTTTGGCTAGCATACAATGCTCCTCATACCCCATTTCACGTTCCGCCAAGCAATATGCACAATCAAGGAAACTTGCCTGCATACTCTAACGGAATGGATGCAACACCTTATTTTATGGCTTCCATAGAAGCGATGGATTATCAAATTGGACGTTTTTTAGCAAATATTCCTGCTGATGAAAAAGAAAACACAATTATTATTTTTATGGGAGATAATGGCACAACAAACCTTGTAGCTCAAAGTCCATATTTAAGTACAAAAGTAAAAAACACCTTATATCAAGGCGGTATTAACACGCCTTTATTTGTTTCTGGCAAAGGAGTTTCCAGAACTGGAACAGACAATCAGTTATTGACAGGAACTGACCTCTTTGCAACTATTGCCCAAATTGCAGGTGTAAATGTAAATGAGTATCATGACAGTAAAAGTTTTAAATCTTTATTTTCTCAATCTAGCAGTATTCGGAATTATCAGTATTCAGAACTAAAAGACGGAACTAATGAGTTATGGACAATTAGTAATGGTACATACAAATTATTAATTAAAAACACTGGTAATGAAATGTATAATTTGTTAAATGACCCTTATGAAAATAATAATTTACTGAATGGTGCCCTATCCACTACAGAACAGAGTGCAAAAACATTATTAGAAGCCGAACTAAATAACATAAGACAATAAAAACTGGCTATAACAGCAGTTTGGCAATATGGCGGGTTTTGGGCTTAATTTAAAGTTGGTTTTGTACTTGCGAAGACAGTGTTTAACCGAAAGTTTAGGCTTTCTTAATCCGCCACATCGCCAAGCTGCGGGACGTTAGCGGG
>Ga0222712_10001685_pt1 | contig 26679 bp, 20 predicted proteins | sample C33_657DmetaG_FD_165043 | JGI IMG/M metagenome (GOLD analysis project Ga0222712, IMG submission 165043) | Estuarine water microbial communities from San Francisco Bay, California, United States - C33_657D | ecosystem: Environmental > Aquatic > Marine > Unclassified | place: USA: California... | reverse complement strand
CGAACGCGCGGGCGACGACGTCGGCGACGCGTTCGGGTGACATTCTCTGTTCGAACGTCTCGCATACGCGCGCTCGAAGGGCGTTGATTGATGACGTCGACGGCGTCATGACGTCTTGATCACGTCGATGACGTGACGTCGCGACGCATGGATGTCGATGAGTGAGGCGTATGGGTTCGATTGATGTGATTGGAATTAATTGATTGATTGATTGATTGATTGGTTTTCAATGTCGATCGATCGATCGATCGATCGATTTCGTTGAAACGTATGATGTGAACTCACGTCATCGATGATGACGATCGATCGATCGATCGAAGTTGTTTCGCTTTGGATGACTACGAACGTGGAATCATCCGCGCGTCGCGCTCGGACGACGCGCGCGACGGACGCGCGATTGAACCATCATCCATTCGATTTCCATCCATCCATCCATCGATCGATCGATCGATCGCGTCGACTTTTTGCGTTCGATCGTGTGTATCACGCACTGTTCTTGAACACCGAATTCGATCTCACGTCACGGCATCACTCGACGTCGTGATGATGATGATGATGATGATGATGATGATGACTCCATCGCATTCGTTCACTCGTTGACTCGCACATTGCGATGCGCGTCGTGCCGTACCCCGAACGGTGCGTCACCTCTCGCGCTCGTTCGTTCGTTCGTCCTTCCGTTCGTCCTTCGCATCGCGCTGACTTTTCGTGAACAGGTTTCACGCCGCGACGCGCGTCGGCGCGAGCGCGGGCGCGCGAAGCTTTTTCAGCGACGAGACGCGGTTGTTGTTGTACGCGTTGGAGAAACAGGCGACGAAAGGTGCGCGAGAGAAAGTAAGCGAGGCGAATGAGGACATTAATGAATTCGACGGAGACGTGAGCGAGGACGTACGACGAGCGATGGATGAGACGTGGAAACAACTCGGGACGATGTCGCGCGAAGAAGCCATGCGGTTGTACGTGAAAGTGATGGATGAAGAGAAACCGAGGTGGTACGAAAGCGTCGATGGGGAATGCGTTGGACGGACGAACAAAGGGATGCATGGGAAGACGGGCGAACGGGCGTTACCTCGCGCGTTACGAGCGCTGAGCGAAGGGAAATGGGAGTTTTGCGAGTACCGAGGGAAGAAGCCGTTGCCGCGATTTCAGCACGCGGCGTGCGCGTTGAAAAGTAAGATGTACGTCATCGGAGGGTCTTTTCGAGGACGATTCATGGAAGATACGCATGAGTTAGATCTGGACGCACGCGATGGAGGCATGGAGTGGCGCGCGCTGAAGACGAAACTCGGAAGCGAGGCGTTGCCGGCGTGCGCGGGGCATCGCGCGATTGCGGCGGACGGGAGCGTGTTCGTCGTAGGAGGTCGGTTTAAGAACGCGGAATCGATGTACATGTCGGTGTATAAGGTAAAATTGAATGATATTTTCGTGTATGAAACTGACACTGATTCCCTTATAAGATGACAAAACCGAAGAACGACGTCGATGAGGTGATTTGGGAAAAAATACAGACGCACGGCGACGACGCGCCGTGTTCGCGTCGCGGGGCGAGCGTGACGATGGTCGGAGAACACAAGTGCATCGTGTTCGGCGGTGAAGACAACGACCGGCGCTTCTTGAACGACGTGTGGATTTTAGACATGACGTCGTTCGTGTGGCGCGAGGTCAAAGCCCCTGGGGGGCATCCGCCTGAGCCGCGCGCCGAGCACAGCGCGGCGATGTGGGGTCCCGACACGTTGCTCGTCTTCGGAGGCACCGGAAAGAGCACGCGATGCTTCAACTCATTGCACGCGCTCGATTTAGCGCACCAAAAGTGGATGGATGTCAAGCCCACGGGTTCGACTCCGCCTCCGCGCGCCGGACACGCGGGAATTCTCCTCAAAGACGGTCGGTACTGGTGTCACGTGGGCGGCGGAAACAACGAACGCGGCTTGAACGAGTGCAGCGTTTTAGATTTGGAAGAGATGACCTGGATCTCGCGCCCCGACGCCCTCGAGGCCCCGCCTGTGGTTGGTGAAGGCATGACGTTGTGCGTCCTGAGCACGCAAGACGGTCGCGAAGACGTCGTCATCGCGTTCGGAGGGTACAACGGCGCGACGCAAAACGAGACGCAGCTCCTGCGCGTCCCTCGCGATTTCCCCGAGCACGTCCTCGTCGAACGCACCGCGACGCCCGCGGTGCGCGCCGAAGTCGTGACCGAAGGTAACGCCGAACTCCGCAAAGAAAACGCCGAAATCGCGTCCTCTACGCGCGAGCGCGTGAGCTCATCGAGCTTCGAAACGATTTCTGACGCCCCGCTCGCCGCTTCCAAATCGAACGCCGAACTCCGCAAAGAAAACGTCGAGCTCCACCGCGCGCTCCACCGCGCGCGCGCGGACGCGAAAATCATCGCCGACGCGCATGAAAAACTCCGCGTAAAGTGCGACGATTACGAACGCACCGCGCGCGAGGACGCACAGAAGATCACCGAACTCACCGCGAAGCTCCGGACGTTCCAAACGTCGGCGTCCGACGAGCTCGTCCGCTCGCGCGCCGCCTAATCCACCCCTTCCACCGCCTCAGGCGCCGCCTCGCCCTGGCTCTAGCCCGAGCGTCTGTCTCATTTCTTTTAGTTTAGCGCGTCTTTCGTCGATAAAATGCGTCATCATCCCGAGAATGACTTCTCCGACGTCTCGCGCTCGCGCTCGCCATGTCCGCCGCTCCGGTCGCGTCGCGTCCTCGCGCGCGAACCAAACGTCATTGTCTCCACGTCGACCGTTTTGTTCGACGAACACGAGGCGACCTAAACGTCGCCTCTCGCGTGGTCGTCATCATTTCACGCCCGTTCTTTGGTGTACATCGCGATTGATCGATGTTCACCTGCGCGCGTCGTCGCTCGCTCGCGCGCGCCGACGCCGAGCGCTCGCCGCGCGACCCCAAGGTCGCGCATGATGACGACCTCGCGCAGCGCGCGCGCGAGCGAAGGGCGAGTGCGAAAGCGCGCGCGCTGGACAGAGTGTCTTTCGTCTTGCTCACGTGCGCGGTGTGGGCGATGTTGCGATTTATGTTCGGGCGCGTGCTCGACGCCGGAGGACCGGCGGTCGTCGTCGCCGGCGGCGGCGTGTGGGCGGTGACGTTGATTTGGGCCGGCGCCCACGTCGGTGGAATGCTCGCGCAGTGGTGTAAGCTCCCGTCGTTAGTGGGGATGTTGGTTTTTGGCTTAGCGCTGAGGAACGTTCCGGGGAAGCTGGTGGATGATTTACCCGAACGGTGGTCGAGCGATATTCGCGCCGCCGGGTTGAGCGTGATTTTATTACGAAGTGGATTAGAGCTCGATTTAGACGCGTTCCGGTCGATCGGGTGGATGGCGGCGAGATTGACCGTGATGCCCGGGCTCTCGGAGGCGATCGCCGTGGGGTCGTTCGCGATGTTGATCTTTTCGATGACGTTTCCGATGGGGATGTGCCTCGGGTTCATACTCGGCGCCGTGTCGCCGGCGGTGGTCGTGCTCGGGATGTTCGAGCTTCAAGCGCGCGGGTACGGCGTGGCGAAAGGGATACCATCGCTCGTCGTCGCCGCGGCATCGTTTGATGACGTCGTGGCGATCACTGGATACACGGTGTTTAAATCGTTCGCCATGGGCGCGAGTCATAGCGGGAACATGGCGTGGACGGTTTTGCACGGTCCCACGGATGTTATCACGGGATTAGTCGCGGGCGTGTGCGCGGGGGCGTTCGTTGGGCTCACCGTGCTGTGGGACACGCGATGGAAGCGATCGACTATGGTTTTCATCCTCGGGATGTTTTTGATGTACGTCGGGCGAAACTACGGGTTCAACGGCGGCGGCGCGATGGCATCTCTCGCGCTCGGCATCGCGGCAAATAAGTTCTGGTCGACGGGGAAACCGATCAGTAGCCTGAGCACCGGCCCGTCAGTTGATCACGCGCACGGGGTGGAGAACGATTTGGCAGTACTTTGGCGCGTAGTGTTTCAACCGTTGCTCTTTGGAGTCATCGGAGCGGCGATCAAGTTCAAAGACATCACGCCGTCGACGATTCCAAAATCAATCGGCTTGATCATCATCGGCTTGTGCTTTCGACTTCCGATCGCGTACTTTGCCGTGGGTGGCGGTAAGGGGAGCAAAAGACTCGTCTTTCTCGAGCGCGCGTTCATCGCTCTGTCGTGGATTCCCAAGGCGACGGTGCAAGCCGCGTTGGCGTCCGATCCGCTCGATTTCATCATCGCGCACGACAAGGGTCCGCGGTACGTACAATGGGGAAACGACATCCTAACCACCGCAGTGTTTTCCATCATCCTCACCGCACCGCTAGGGATGATCATCATCGCTAAGCTCGGTCCTCGATGGCTCACGTGCGACGCGAAGAAGACCATCGACGTCGGCTCGGATGACCTCATGGACCGCGTAGAGAGTATGCGAAGAAATTCCATCGAAACCGCGGCGACGACGATGCAGCGTCGGTCGAGCTATAACGAAGACCGCAACATGACGCCTGAGAAGGCGCCAGATAGCCCACGAGTATCTCTCCAAGGCGAACGCGACCGCGACCGCGAAGGGAGCGTCGCTTCGATGGAAGAATTGCCGCGGTCGGCGACGGCGAGCGAAAAGGTCATCTTTCATCTCACCACTCTTCGCGAAATGGCCTCCGATTCCCAAGACTTATCTCCCGAAGATCTCAAAATCATCATGATCGCGAGCGAGAGCATCGAGAACATCATGCGTGAGCACTTACCTCGGGTGCGTACCGTCGACACTCCGGGATTATTTTTCCGCCGAACGTCGTCCACGTTCAACGATTTGGATTTACCCGCTCCGGGCGAGTTCGACGACGAAATCGTTTCCGAAATCGAAACCCCGGCCAAGGCGGCGCAAAAGCATCGCGACGGTGCCGATGCCGCGTGACGTCGTTCCGCGTTCATCGAATCGCGTACGCCTGTACACCTGTATTGTTATGTATGACGACGTTGCTCAGTGACTCGCGTCGCGCGCGAACATCAACATCCCGCACATCTCGTCGCGATGCTCGCGTCGCCCACGGTCGTTGACGCTCTCCGACCTTTCGGTCGTCGTCATCGTCCTCGCTCGCAAGTGGAAAGCGCGGATTGGCGCCGTTCTCGCGGCGCGCCCCGCGTCCCGCTCGCTCGCGTCCGAGCGAACGCGAGCGGCGACCAATCGTTCGCCAATCCCGACACCCCCGAGGCAATCTTGCGCGTGTCCAAGCGCACGTCGTTTGAAGGCTTGAAAGCCGCTCGCCGGGTCGAGAGCGCGAGCGCGCGAGAGAGAGGCGACGTCGAGAGATTGCAGAAAGTGGAGTGGGCGTACGAAGCGTTGATCGCCGAGTCGCGGGCGTGGTTCGACGGACGCGTGAAAGACAACGACGGCGCCGAGGCGAGGTTCCAGCTTGGGAATTTTTATCAGACGCTGGAAAAGTACGAAGATGCGGAGAGGGAGTATCGACATGCGCTGACGTTCGACGCGCACGCGGATGCGGCGAATAACTTGGCGATGTTGCTGCAAGAACGCGGGGACGTGGACGAAGCGGAAGCGTATTACATCCTGGCGTTGAAATCGAACGAGAATAACGTGGACGTTTTATTCAATTGGGCGACTTTGAAATTGAACTGTCGCCAGGATTTGGATGCCACGAGGGTGCTGATTGAGAAGATTGTCGCGATACAGCCGGATTTGAAGAAGCACCCACTGGTAAAGGCGCTGCGCGAGGAGGAGGACGACGACGATCGAGAACCGTTCGTGTTTCCGATTTGAAGTTTCGATGTAATGAACATAGACTAGATTGATATTGGTACTGTACAGTTCACGAAAAAATTTATAAGGATGACGTTTACGCGTCCATAGCGAATTGCGTCTCCGGTTCTTGCTGAGGCGGTTTGTTTTTGGCGGCGGGCACGTACGGAGGCACTTCCCAGCGCAGTAACGCCCAGTTGATTGGCTTAAAGAACGCGTGCGATTTGATTTCCTCTGCTCCGCCTAACGTGCCGAGGCGTGCCGTGGAATCTCTCGTCAAAAGCTTGAGCACGATGTCTCTGAAATCGTCGCTCGTCACGATATCCGTAGGGAATTCAATCTTAGCGGCGGAGATGTTGTTGAAGGTTTCTTCGCGCGTTGGCGCTTTGAACGGCGTCTTACCATACGCCATTTCATACATAAAAATACCAAGCTCCCACCAGTCGACCGAACCCGAGTGTCCAGTTCCGTTCAGTACTTCCGGAGACAAGTACTCCTCCGTGCCGACAAATGAGTTTGTAAACGTAAACGGCTCCGCCATGAGCACGGGATTCGAGCCGTCGCTCTGGAATTTTGGTGGCTTGATCTTCTTCTTCGTGTTTGCGTTCACGGCACGTCTACCGGGGTGCCAATATGGATTCCCTTCCTGTACGTTGATGTGCGGCCTGCACGTAGCGCAGAAGGACAAATCAAAATCCGTAATCACCACGTGCCCGTTGCTCCGAAGTAACACGTTTTCGGGCTTCAAATCGCGATAAACGAACCCGAGCAGATGCAAATACTGCAGAGCGACTAAAACCTCAGCGGCGTAAAATCGCGTCGCGTCTTCGCTCAAGCACTTGTTTGGAATGTTTTGCAAATACTCGTACAGCTCGCCGCCTTCGCAAAACTCCATCAAAAAGTATGCGTGCGTCGGCGTGTGAAACGACGCGAAGAGCGTCGCCACAAATGGGTGGTCGACTTCGTTCAAAATTGTCGATTCCGTGTTCATACGATGGAGCTTGTTGCGATCGATAATTTCTTGCTTGGTCAAAATTTTCAGCGCAAAAGTGACGTCGCGCTCTTGCGCGAGAGCCACGAGGTGCACTGTCCCAACGTCGCCTTGACCGACGCGGCGTACCGGTACGAAATCGTCAATCGTCAAAGGCCTGGCGTTATTATTCGTTACTCTTTTCAGCGCATCCCACTGACGTCGAACTTCGACTTGATGGGGTTTCGGTCCGTTCAAAACGCCGAGCATGCGATTCCAACACGGGTCGTGCTCGATATCAACCTTTGTCGCGCCGGCGACGACGGACGCCGCTTCCTTTGAAATAATCGCGCTCTGTTCTTCGTTGTCGACGAACGTAATCTCCGCCACGGATTCATCCTCCATCGTCTCATCGTGCGCGGTGATATCCACTTGTACGCCGGCGAAAAATCGCACGACGCCCTGGTCGTCGCGCACGGGCGCTAAAGTGAACATGTTCCAAAACGGCTTCCCTGCCTTGGTGTAATTGAGCAATCGCACCGTGCACTCGCTCCCGGTGTCGATGGCTTGACGAATCTTCGCCACAGCGGTTCGATCGGTCTTGGGTCCTTGCAAGAACCGACAGTTACGCCCTAAAATCTCATCCATGGCGTACCCGGTGAATTCCAAAAACCCATCACTCGCGAACACGATTGGATGATCCGGCAACGACGGATCAGTTATCACGAAGCTCTGCTCGATGCGCTCGAGCGTGGACGCTAAATCCAAACCCGCTCGCGAGTTCGGCGTCGACTGCCCCGGAGCGTTCGGTTCCAACCCTTCGCTCTGTCGCACCACGGACTCCACTTCGCTCACCCGTCCTAAACTCACCGCCGCCGCTCGCGCATCGTATCGACTCGGTACGGGAATCCCGTGCGCGTCCCACGCGATCGCTCGCTCGCCCGTCGTCGAATCTTTCACATCCGTCACGTCCACTTGCACGCCGATATACTTCGCCACGCGTCCATCCGCCATTTTCACCGGCGCGACGACTAAATAATTCCAAAACGGCGTTCCATCTTTCCTGTAATTCAACAACCGGCAGCTCCACCGCTCGCCTCGCGCGATGGCGTCTCGTAATTTCCCAACCTCCGCCCGGTCCGTCTTCGCCCCTTGTAAGAACCGACAATTCCTCCCTATGACGTCCTCCGCGGCGTACCCCGTCATCGCCAAGAACGAATCGCTCGCGTACACTATCGGGCAATCTCTCAACGTCGCGTCGCTCACCGTGAACGTGTGCGCGTACGACGCGAACGCGCGCGCCACGTCCGCGCGCACGCTCGGGGCGTGCGCGCCGCCGACCACTTTCATCACTTTTCCTCGTTCACCCTTTTCGTCCCCGCCTTGGTGTTCCAACCCTTCGATGGGTTCTTTATCATCGACGTCTCCGACGTCGCGCCCGGGCGCGGCGTCGCCCTCGAGCGCGCTCATCGAACGGAACGCGCTCATCGGCGTCGACGCGCGTCGACGGGTGATGTCGAGCGCGACGACGACTGGACGACGACGATGGATGACGTTCTACAGTCGTGACTCGACAATGGAGTGATGGTCGAACACTCGTGGCGTCACTCGACGTCGTCGTCCTCCGTCGTCGTCGTCGTCGTCGTCTGTGATCACGACTCAGCACGTATGTCCACCGACCGACGGTATCATTCGTGGCGTCACCAAACCCCGGAGGACGATCGAGGGTTTCGCCTGGCAAACGACGCGAGCGATGGATGAACGATGGGTGATATGAACGTCGAACACGATCGAACGCATCACACGCGCGCGCACGAGCGAGAACGACGACGACGACGAAGACGATGGCATCACGCATGGCGACATCACCCGCGTCGAGGCTTCGGACGACGACGGATGGTGACGCGCGAGGATGCGGCGCGGGACGCGGGCGCGGGACGCGGGCGCGGGCGAGCGGGACGCTCGCGCGCGTCTCGAGCGCTTCACGACGCGCGAGGACGATCACTCGAGCGGGACCGAGCGGAGATGTGAAGAAAGTTGTGTTGGCGTACAGCGGTGGACTGGATACGTCGATCATATTGAAATGGTTGCAAGACGTGTACGGGTGCGAAGTGATTACGTTCACGGCGGATCTCGGGCAAGGGGAGGAGCTCGAGCCGGCGAGGAAAAAGGCGGAAATGCTCGGGGTGAAACAGATTTTCATCGATGATTTGCGCGAGGAGTTCGTGAGGGATTACGTGTTTCCCATGTTCCGAGCGAATGCGATTTACGAAGGGACGTATTTGTTGGGGACGAGCATCGCGCGGCCGCTCATCGCGAAGCGACAAATTGAAATCGCCAAGATGGTCGGCGCCGATGCGGTGTGCCACGGGGCGACGGGGAAAGGGAACGACCAAGTGCGTTTTGAACTCGGGTACTACGGGTTGAAGCCGGACGTGAAGGTCATCGCGCCGTGGAGAGAATGGGATTTGACCTCGCGCACGAAACTGCTGGCGTACGCCGATAAAAACGGCATTCCCGTGGCGCAATCAAAGCGCCAAGACGCGCCGTACTCCACCGATGCAAACTTGCTGCACATCTCCTATGAAGGCAACGCGCTGGAAGATCCTTGGGTGGAATACAGCGAAGACATGTTTACGCGTTCGGTGAGCCCGGAGAACGCGCCGAACACGCCGACGTACATTGAGGTTGATTTCGAACAAGGTGATCCCGTGGCGATCGATGGCGTGCGCTACTCTCCAGCGCAGATGCTGACCAAGCTTAACAAGCTCGGCGGGGACAACGGCATCGGACGTCTCGATATCGTCGAATCTCGCTTCGTCGGCATGAAGTCTCGCGGCGTGTACGAAACCCCGGGTGGGACAATCTTGTTCAACATTCGTCGCGCGCTCGAAAGCATCTGCCTCGACCGCGGCGAGAGCCATTACAAGGATGAGATGATGCCTCGATACGCTGAACTCATCTACAACGGATTCTGGTTCTCTCCGGAGCGTGAAATGATGCAAGCGGCGATCGACAAGTGCTCGAAAAACGTCACCGGCACCGTGCGAGCCAAGCTCTACAAGGGTAACGTCATCGTCGTCGGACGCAAGGCGAAGAATTCTTTGTACAAACAAAGTCTTTCGACGTTCGAAGAAGATGGCGGGGCGTACAACCAAAAGGACGCGGGTGGCTTCATCAAGCTTCAAGCGCTTCGTTTGCGCACGTTGAAGGTTGCCCGCGAGAAGTAAAACGCACTAGCCTCTCCTATTCCAACAGCGACAGCACACATGTTCTAACTATACATCTTTCAACACTCGTTATTACAACGACTAATACTAAGTAACTAAGCAACTATGTAAATCCTGCGCTAATCAAGGGTGTGTCTATTTCGCCGCTCGCGACGGTTCATCACCGTTTCTTCTCGACACGTTTCTTCCGTCGATGTTCCGTAGCCTTGATCGGCTTTTCCACTCTTGACAGCGCTGCGGCTTCGAACATACGAATTACATCTTGGGGGAGCTTACATCCCGTCGGCGGCGGCGGCAAGAGCTCGGGCGCGTTCGCGCACGCGGCGTACGCCTTGGCGTATGACGGCACGAGCTCTTCCGGCCACGAAAACGCCCGCAACTTACTTGCGATCGAATCCGCCAAAGCGGCATGCAACGCGATTTTGTTCGCAGCCACTCGTAGCGCCGCCGCCGCCGCATATTCTTTGCGCTCGCGAATAATTCTCGCCTTTGTCGCATCGTACGATATCACCTTGTTTTGCGCTTCCTTGTCCACGCTCTCGCCTTCGGCGGTGACGGGCACGGGAGGCCGCGGCGCGGCGGCGTTGGACGAAAAGAACACGCGGATTCGCACCTCGCCGAGATTTTCCTCCAAGTTGCGCTCGACGAGTGGAAGCCAATGCGAGTGTTTGTTCCCGCCCTCCGACGCGGTCTGCAAGCGGTGCAGCGGTAGGTACGCGTGTCCGATGAATAAAGCCCGATCATCCTCGGCTCGATGATACAGCGCGAACTGAATTTTCTGCCCCGAGGTGAGCTTTCGCCCTTCTTTCAACGCGAGCGCCGTCGGTGGTGGTTCTGTGACTTGAAACCGCATCGTCTGATCCCACCGCGGGTTCAGCGTCCCAGGCACGGGAGCGGTTTGAAAAAACTCTGTCCCGCACGTCGCCACGATGAACGCGTTGGTGACGCCAAACTCATTCGCCGCGCAGATGTTCCTCGCGCTCGATACCTTTGCGAACACGTGCTCTCTCAAATCGTCTTCAAAATACGCCACAACGTTTAAGCTCCCCAACGGCGTGAGCTTATTTGTAGGCGCGCGCCACGGCGCCTCTCGCGCCGCCGCTTGCGCGTCGCCCGCTCGCGCCGCCTTCAAATCCTTCACCGCGAACGCAAACTGTCCGAGAATATCGTCTTCGCTCAAGACATCGCGATCGTAGAGCTCAAAAGTCACCATCGCATCGCTCGAGCGATCGACACGAATGAATTCAAACTCTTCGTTCCACTCCGGGTTGAGCGTCTTGGGGATGACTTTCGTGCGACGCTCGTCCACCATCTTCTCGCCGTACCACGCCCGATCGCTGTCTTGCAGCACCCCATTCTTCCCTCTTCGAAGGGTAACTTTCACGTAGGGATCAGAAAGCCCGTTGGCGTCGGCTGCTTTCACCCCTCGAGCGCTCGCTACGACGACGCGCAACTTCCCTTTCGTCTCGTGATCAAAGTACGCGTGAAATTTTACGACGCCTAAATCCTCTTTCACGCGTTCGCGATGGTCCAAAGCGACCCAAAACGGTCGATCGTCGTAATCGTCATCGCTCGTCGCGAGCACGCGCGAAAGCGGGATGTCCACGACACCGAGCTCGACGTCCCCTTTCGCGCCGCCGCGCTTTCCGTGCGCTCGCAACCGAATCGCATCCGTCTCCAGCGCTCTGGACGCGTAGAACTCAAACTTCGTGCGAAACACTGGACACGGCGATGCTTTCTTCGATACCGCAGTCTGCATGCGCTGGCGCTCCCAAGATCGCCGCGTCGCGTGCACGCTGTCCCGCGGCGCGTCGTCGTCCCGAAGCGCCACGAGCTCCGCGCTCGCGTACGCTTTCGTTCGCCCTTTCGTTTCGTTTTCCTCCTTTTCGCCCTTAGCGTGTGACGACACCATCGCTCGAACTTTCATTCGTCGCTTTCGTCGATCGTACGCGCGCAATCCTCGCGCGCGCTCGACTTCCAGCGTCAACGCTCGCGGTTCGTCTCCCGCGAACGCGTCGAAGCGCGTCGGGAAACGCGCGCGCGCGCCCGTGCTGTCGTACGTCGCGAAGCGCACGCCTGGGCGATAGACATCGCATTCTTCATCGTTTTGTACGTCCAAGTCGCGCGATTCGCGCGCGCGAGCGCTCGGCATGGCGCACTCTGCCGCCGCGAGCTCGGCGCTCGCGCGCTCGTCGTCGAGCTCCGAGCGCCTCACCGAGCGTCATTGGATAGCAAACCTCTCCCCAGCGCATAGGAACACGCGAAATGCATCGCGTCTATCGCTCTCGATGACGTGTGCGTACGTCCCTGGGACGCGCGCGAACGCCTCGGATGCGTCGACGCAATGCAACCCGCGAGCGAGAAGCTCGCCGCGCAAAAGTTCCATCGTCTCCGGCTGTCGCACCGCGGCGACGCACAACGCCAAAGGCGCGCGATGACGCGCGAAGAACGCGCGCAAATCGTCCAACGAGGCATCACACGTGGCGTATGACCCATGGCGAGTCGCTTCTTCGGAGGACGTGCGAAAGACAAAACTCGCGAGCGCGCGAGCGAGCGCCGGAACGATGGTCGGGTCGTACGCGCAATCCGCCGCGACGACGACGTCGGCGCGCAACGCCTGAACCAAATCGTCATCCACGTCATCCCAATCGATCGCACGAATGCTCACTACGCATTTATCTTTGACTTCGAATTGATCGCTCGCGACGTCGAACGTCGCGTCGCGCGCGTCGCGTCGCGCTTCCAAACCGTTCGCGACGACGTTGGCGCGTAAATTCTCCAACGTCTCTTCATCTCGATCGCTCGCGATCACGCGCGCGCCACGCGCGCGCGCGAGTGCGATCGCGCCGAACCCACACCCCGAGCCGAGCTCGAGCGCGGTCTTCCTTTGCGCGATTTCGGGGCAACTCGCGACGAACGCGCCGAACGCGAACCCGGCGCCCCACGCGCTCGCCCCGGTCGCGCCGCGCAGAACGTCATCGTGTTCGCGCAACCACACGTACGATGACGAGTGATCGTCGTCGAGCGCACCGTCGATCACCGTACGATCAGTCGTTGATGCGATGAAGCGATAGCCTCGTACGCGCCAGCCGTCATCATCATCTTTTTGGTCATCATCATCATCATCATCATCATCATCATCGTTTTGGTCATCATCATCATCATCGTCACCATCCTTACTCACACGCCGCCCCCCTTGCGCCGCCCGAACGCACTCCAGGGCGACGTCACCGAAAAACTCACGCAAAACCCCTCGTTCTAACCCTCGTCTCGCCAAGCGTTCGTCGTACCGACGTCGAGCTTCGCGCGCGCGCGCGACGCGCGCGCGCGCTCGCCCATCATCCATCGCTTTTCGAACGACCGACGCGAGTTGGACGTCGCATTCGTCGTCGCATTCGACGTCGACGTCGATGACGCGCGCGCGATTCAACGCGCGCGCGTCGTCGACGAGGCGTAACACGACCTCGGGCGCGCGTTCGGCGACGACGGAGGCGTACGCGCGTTCGTGCGCGAATCGACGGTTGGTTTCCAACGATGGATTGACGATGAATCGCGAGTGATGCGACGACGACGACGACGACGACGCTTCGGAGGACGACGGAGACGACGAGGTCGACGACGTCGACGCCTCGGACGACGCTTCGGAGGACGACGGAGGCATCGCGAGCGAACGCGCGATGGCGACGTCGACGTCGATGTCGACGCGAACGCGTGCGACTGTCGAATTTCGACGCGCGTCGACGCGTTTTTGTACGAAAATCGCGTTTTTTTTGAGTGCGTCTGAACATCGCCCAAACGCGCTCGAGTCGCTCGCACGCCACGGACGCGCGCGCGTGGACGCGAAATACCCATAACCTTCGTAAGGTCGTCGATCGGCGTTTCGCGCGCACGCCGGGAAGTTCTTAGTATCAATCCAGTTGAGTTCCAGTTGAGTTCCAGTTGAGTTCCAGTTGAGTTTTTAAAGTTCCACACGGAGATCGACGTCGACGCGCGATTCTCGACGTCGCTTTTGGCGACACGACGACGTGTTCCACTTCGCGCGCGTGGTCGAGTGACTGTAAAAACACGTCACCCATGCACTACGGCATGGGTGATGAGGTGTTGTCTCTGACTGCTATGTCGTCATCGCACAGTCGTACCTTCCGAGCTTCAATGATCCAGTACTGAAGAGAAGCGATGGTTCTCGTTTTATTCTGAACACGCTCTCGTCCGCACCACCACCGCGCGCGTGACATCACTTTTTCCGCGTCATGGTTCGCATTCGCCGCGTCCTCGTCGCGCCGTTCGCGACGATGTGCATAGAAAAACGTGCGCGAACAGACGAACACTATGGCTGCCTCGCGCGCGCGCACGGCGTCGAGCTCGGCGGCGTTAAGCGCGACGCGTTCAGCGCGCGCGATCCCATCGCATGTCCTCCTTCATCACGCATCGCGCGACGTGATTTAAGTCCTCCTTGACGTGCGCACCAGTCACGATTGTAAACGTCACTTTTCCATTGGCGAACGACCGAGGGAGGAATCGAAACGAATCGACCGGTCGCGGGCGTTGACGTTGTGATCGATCGATGGAGGAATACATTCGATCGATCGATCGAATCGATCGATCGTCATCGCGTCGCGTCGTCCATGCCACGTCATGGGATGCCGATGCCGATGGCGATGCCGATGGCGATGCGCATTTGGAAACGCCCATCGCTCTGGACGCCACATCGCACGGCGCAAACGATGTCACCGCTCGCCTTCGGCGTCGCGACGAATGACGAATTCACTCCCTCGTCGTCGTTCGCGGTGACGATCGCGATAACGACGGCGATCGCGATCGCGATCGCGTTCGCGTGCAAGGCGCGCGCGCGCGCGACGTCCATCGACGACGCGCGCGCGACGTCCATCGACGTCGATCGACCGTACACCGCCGAAGACGTCGCGAAGCACGACAACGCGAACGATTGTTGGGTGATCATCGACGGTAAGGTGTATGACTTGACGTCGTACGTTGAGGAACATCCCGGGGGAGTGAGCGCGATCGCGCGACGCGCCGGCGGCGACTGCACGAAAGGGTTTCGCGGGCCGCAACACCCGTCGCGCGTGTTCGATATAGTGGAAGACTATCGCATCGGTGTCTTAACGCGTGACGAGAATGTTCGCGCGTCATGATGTCGACGTCTTCGTGTGCGTCGTTCGTGCGTGCGATCGCGCGGCGTTTGGTGGACGGTTGATGAATGAATGAATCATCGATCCGTCGTCGGTTCGGGTCGCTTTTCGCGAAGCGCGCGCCGCCGCCGCCTCGTGTTGTTTCTCTCGCGTCCCCTACGAACGCGCGTTGTAATCACTAGCTCTAGCACCTATCTCGTCCTCGAGTGAATCGCGCTTCACACGCGCGCGCGTGAAGCGAAAATCACATATTCGGTCGGTCATTCGCGGGACGCGAGCGCGCGGACGCGAGTGATGACGTCACCAATGCGCATCGATCGATCGATCATGATCGTCATAGGCCGTCGACACACGCGCGCGCGCGTTTCGTCGACGCGCGAACGAACGAACGATCGATCGATCGCGTGAATTTCTCTCACCCTCGACCTTCATTCGGCGTTCAACGCGCGCATCGACGACGAACGATGTCGCGCGCGTTCGCGCCTCGCGCGACGGCGTCGCGCTCGATGGATAAGGCGCCGCGCGCGCGCGCGCGCGACGCGTTCACGACGAATGCGTTCAAGACGCACGCGAGAGAGGGCAAAAAAGGAGGAGAGTTTGTGTTCGAGAGCGCGCGAGCGACAGCGAATGGATCGCGTCAAGAAACGATAGTGTGCCGAGGAAAGTCGAGCGACGACGACGGCGAGGCGAACGAAGGGCCGACGCGGGAGATGATCGACGCGATGAACGCGCGACGCGCGAGAAAGGCGCAAGGGAAAGAGAGCGCGAAAGCGAAAGTGAGTTCGCTGGATGATGTGAACCCGGTGAATTTAGGTCGCAAGTCCCGGGCGGTTTTAGAGCAAGTGTTTAAACAGCTCACGGCGTTGACGCAGATTCAGAAGAGCACGGCGCCGGTGAACTCGAGAGAGTTTGATCAAGTGTACGATTCGGATTTATTGAGTGGGTCGTCCATCGGGGAGTTTGAAACTCCAAATGCAAAGTTTACCACGGTGTTAGTCACCGGGGCGACGGGGAGAGTGGGCAAGGTGCTCATTCGTAAGCTGTTGCTTCGCGGGTACACGGTGAAGGCGTTGGTGCGCAAGCAAGAAGACGTCGAAAAGTTGCCAGGGTTGGTGCAAGTCATCGTCGGCGACGTTGGGAACGTCGAAGTCATGCGCTCGGCAATGGTGGGCGTGAACAAGGTGATCTATTGCGCCAGCGCGAACTCGAGCGTGACGTCGGATTTGTACAACGTTGAATTTCAAGGGGTGCAAAACGTCGTCAAGTGCATGCAAGACTATTACAACATGCTCGCCGCACGTCGCGCGGGACGAAGCGCCAAGTCCAAGGTGATGCTCACGAACTTCAAGTACCCCACGGCGTACGAAGCGTGGCAAGTGAACAAGGTGGTGAACGAAGACGCGGGGAAGGGCGATCGCTGGCAAGCGGCGGCGGCGGAGGTGCAGTCGGTGCAATTCCAACCGCTCGCGCGCGAAGAGGAGGACAAAGAGCCAGAGTTTGCAACGTTCAACGGCTTCGTGATGTCGCGCACGGGCAAAGCCGAGGCGAGCGCGGACGTTTCCGATTTGCAAGCCCCCGTCGATTTCTCCACCAAGGAGGGTTTGCTGTTCCGCTTCAGGGGCGACGGTAAGCGCTACTCCGTCGTCCTCACGCAAGAGGATGGCGCCAAGTTTAGATTCTCCTTCAACACCACCGGGGGATGGCAAATCGTTCGCATGCCTTTCCACAAGTTTGTCAACGAAGGCGAGACTTCTTGGGGGGATGACGGCAATAAAGTACTCGATTTGAAGCAAGTCAAGACGATCGGCGTTCGATTCGACGCCAAGAAGAATCAACGCGACAACTCGGTCGCGGACATCATGGCGGGGTCGAACAACAAGTTCAGCTTGACGCTCGAGTACGTCAAGGCCATTCCTAAGGGTGAAGAGCCTGACGTGATCCTGGTGTCGTGCTTCGGCGCCGGTTTGAAGGAGGGCGAAGAAAAGGATCGCATATTAAAATACAAGCGCGACGGCGAGCGCATCCTGCGCAACTCGGGCGTCGGGTACACCATCGTGCGCCCGGGAGTCTTGCTCGACGAAGCTGGCGGAAGCAAGGCGTTGGTTTTCGATCAGAGCGAGAGAATTAACACCCCGATTGCGTGCGCAGACGTCGCAGACGTGTGCGTGAAAGCCATGCACGACGAAGCCGCGCGAAACTTATCGTTTGACGTCGGCTACGAGTACGAATCCGCGGAATCGGCGTACGAACTCGTCGACACCGTCAAGGGCAAGAGCGACAACTATTTGTCCCCGGCGCTCGCGGTGCTCGAGAAGTCCTCCTAGGCGATTCAATACATTCTGTACTCTCACATCCATCCCCTCACTCGAGCGCCCCTCGCAGCTGCGGCCGAACGACGCCGAGCAGCGACTCGTTCTCCGCGGCGTACCTCTGCAACAATCGCTCAACCGCGGCCTCGGCGAGCGCCGCGCCGTGGTCCCCATCCTCGCCTTCGTTCACGCCCATCCGTCGCAGCGTCTTTGCGCACAGAATCACCCCGTAGAGCGCGCGAACATCGTCGCCGACCGAGAAATCGATCGCCGCCGCGTAGTGCAACCGCGCGCGCTCGACCCCATCCGCCCCTCCGATGGCGTACGCACAATCCGCGCACGTTCGGTGCGCCTCCGCACTTCGAGGCATCGCGAGTAAAACCTCCTCCGCGCAAAACAACGCCTCGTCGTGCGCGCCGACGCTCGCGTACTCTTTCCCGAGCTCGCGCCACCCCTCGACGTCGCCGGCGAAATCCGCGACGTACGCGCGTAACAACTCAATCACTTCTCTCTGATCTCCCCGCGATCGCGCTAACGCGATCGCAATCTTTCGTTCGCGTTTATCCAACCCGTCCCTCGCCAAGTCTTGCGTCACATCGTTCGCCTCGCCTCTGGCCTCGCGCGCGCGAATCTCGCGCTCGCGAAACTCGCCTCGGCCCTCGCTCGACGCGCGTTTTCCTTTGTTCCTCGTTGAACGCACCAATTCTAGCGCGTCATCGATCGCACCGACGTCGAGCGCGGTGCGGAACGCCCGTTCGACGTCGCGCGTGGTGTCGTACGCGCGATCACCCCCGTTCATCGTGCGATGGGTGATGAATCGATTCGATGAATTAATTAATTCAATGAATCGATCGATTCGATGACTCAATCAATTCGATCGATGACGGCGATTCGATCGATCGATGACGGCGATTGGAGTGATGACGAGTGATGACGCTCGCGCGCGACGACCGCGCGCGAGCGAACGACGCGACGTCGTCGGCGATCGTTCGCGCTTTCGACGTCGTGGTCGACCGTCGACGTCAATCAATCATTCGCGCGTATGGGTATTGTGTATGAATCGAACGAACACACCCCGAACGCGACCGCGGGAACACGTCGCGATTCATTCATCGACGCACACCTCGGCGTCAGGGCGTGATTGACGCGATGTCGACAGTGTCGCGCATCACGTCAATCACTCGATCGACGTCAACGCTGTGCGTGACGAACGCGACGCGCACGCACGAATCGTCAAGGATTGATTGAATGAATGAATGAATATGCACGAACACGCGACGACGGATGAGATGAGATGAAGGAGATGACGAACGATGCGCCGCACGTGAAAAGGAGAATGCGAGGAAAAGAATATGCGAAAACGATGACTGACGAGGGAGCGAGCGCGCGCGCGTGCGCAGGACGAAAATTTTGGACGGGAGCGTGTGGTGCGCGCGTCGTCGTTCGCGTTCGCGTTCGCGTCGTCGTCGTAGTAGTAGTCGTCGTCGTAGTCGTCGTGAAGCGCGACAAAAGCGAGGAGAAATGCGAGGAGACATGCGAGAGATGAGTGATCGTTCGAATGGTGGTGAAACGAACGCGCATCGGTGATTGACGAGAGTGGCGCGAGCGCGCCGGCGAACGTAGGCATTTAGGAACGCGCGCGGGCGAGTGCGTCGGCGAGGACGCGCTCGGGAACAAGTATTACGAGAATAAACAGTATCAACAAGGCCGATCGCGATGGGTGGTGATGAAAGATCTCGATGATTACTCCGCGGCGAACGTTCCGCGCGAGTGGCACGGGTGGCTTCACTACATCAACGACGAACCGGGGTTGGCGAACGTGGCGCCGCAAATCTACGAAGATAAGTCTCCGATGTTTGTCCACGGGCGATCGAGTCAAGGGACGTACTTGCCAAAAGGACATTTGTTGCACAAGAATGGACCGCGCGATTGGAAGAAGTACACGCCGTGGACGCCGCGATAGGCGTCGATCGCGCGGAGGCGACCGAAATCATAGAGAACGCGGTACGCGGCGGCCGCGTTCAGAAGCGCGCGCGCGTCATCATTCGTCCTGTCACGCCAGTCATCTGTATTCTTTCCTAAAACTGAATCGTTCGCCGCGCACTAAAGGTGATATCGCGTTCGTTTCGAATTTCAAACGCGCGCGAATCGCGCTTCGTTCGCCGTCGCTCGAGCGCTCGTCCCTCAGTCGTCGCCTCCTTTCGTCTCGCGCCATGGCCCATCGCGATATCGACGACGTGGATATCGATGACATCGACCAGGCGTTCGTGCCGTCGATCCCGAGCTACATCGAGGATGATCGTGACTCCGCCGCGCCGTCGCGCAGCGCGACCCCGCCGATTCCACCGCTCACCGCCGCGGCGTACGAAGACTTCCGTCGACGGCAGCGCGCGGAATCCTACGCGCACGAGCTGTATGAAGACGCGGAAGAACGCCGAACGAGCGAACAGAACGAGCGCGAACGCGTTTCGAACGTTGGGAATGTGATCGTGGAAACAATTAATGACATGCTTTCGCCGGCGCTCACGCCGTCGCGATCGGGTCGCGAAGCGCGAGGACGACGGAATTCACAGACGAACGCGAAAGCGCTGGATATCACGGAAGAATTTCACGAAGATGCCGAGAGGCTCCCTGGGAGCTTTCGAGAGGCGACGTTCAGGGAGAATCAAGGTCAGAGCCGACGCGAAGCCGTAAAAGCGGCGAACGCGGAGGCTGAGACGAGAAGCGCGTCGCATTCGCCGACGAGAGCGAACGATTTGTTCGAAGTAATGGTAGGAAAACCGCGCGAAGGCACGGGTAATTATGATAAGCCGAATGGAGACTCGCTGGAACCGATCGCTAAGGCGAACGCTAACGCGGCGGCGCGACAAAAAGGAGCGAGTCGGTGGGTGCGGCTCAACGCGAGCGGAAATATGAACCGGTTGGCTTTGGAAAAGTCAAAGATTGCGACGTTGTTGCGGGTGCCCATGCGCGATTTGCGCGTGCTCGAACCCGCGGCGGCAGATTCGTATTCAGCCGCGATGTTGTGCCGCGAGAGGGCGATCGTGGTGAATTTAGAACAGATTAAAGTCTTGATCACGGCGGAGGAGGTCATCATGACGGATTCGCAGACGGCGACGGTGACGCACTTTTTGCCAGAACTGCAAACGCGTCTATTACGAAGAAAGCGATTACAAGAAGAAAAGGAGGCCGCGACGGCGGCTCTGATGCTGCCTGCGACGCTCTCTGTAGCGGATTTACAAGGAATGACTACGTCGCTCGGCGCGCAGGCGGGGCCGCCGCCGACGGCTATCGACCCGCGAAACGTTTCGACATCGACGTCGCACAGCCCCACCGGGTCGATCGATTTATCTCATCCCGGTCGTGCGGGCGGTGGCGAGGAGGTGTTTCCGTTCGAGTTTGTCGCCCTCGAAGTCGCGCTCGAAATGGTTTGCAACGCCCTCGAGGTGGAGGCAAATAAGATTGAGCTCGACGGCAAACCTGCGCTCGAGGCGCTGCGCAAGCAGGTGAACAACGTCAACCTCGAACGCGTGCGGAGAATGAAGAACAGACTCGTTCGCATCACCGGTCGCGTGAGCAAGGTGCGTGACGAGATCCAACGTTATTTAGACGATGACTCAGACATGAGAGACATGTACCTCACGCGCAAGGCGAAGCTGCACAGTGCCCCGGATGGCGCGGCGAACCCTGAGACGACGCCGCCGGTAAGAACGCGACGCGAAAAGCGCGCGGGAATGAGTCATCAACTGAGTCATGGGCGCTCGCCTCTTGGCTCGCACGGCGTGCACACCACGGATTACCACTACGACGCCTACGACGACGACAAGGATTTACAAGAGTTGGAAGATTTACTGGAGACGTACTTTACGCACATCGACTCGACGTACCACTCGTTGAACGGGCTCAACGAATACATCGATGACTTGGAAGATTTGATCGAAATCGAGCTCGATTCTCAGCGTAACCAGCTGATTAAGCTCGAGTTGATTCTCACCAGCGCCACGCTGTGCTTGACGGCGTTCTCCGTCGTCGTCGGGATTTTCGGTATGAACATCGCCAACGGCATCGAACACAAGCACTCGTTGTTCCTCGTCGTCGTCATCCTAGGTTCGGTATCAACCCTCGGATTTTTCCTCATCCTCCTGCGTGTGTGCAGATATTACAAGTTGTTCTAACGACCGCCGACGCGGCGCGTCGAGCGATGTATTTTTCCTTAGCCGTTGTAGCGACAGAGTCGCGCCGAACGAGGCGCATCTTCACACCTCTTCGCGCGACGTCCTCACCTCTCATGCGTCACAACGCGTGACATTGACGATGGATTTCAAATCCCTCCTCGCGAGCGAACGCGCGCGGGCGAAAGCCAAACGCGAGCTCGTCGCCGGCGAAGGCGAAGGCGAAGCGCCGCCGCCCGCGTTCGCTTCGTTCGTGGACACCCCAACGACGTCGTGCTCGTTCTCTCGCGATCTCGGCTTCGTCCGAGGATTGGCGTACAAAAAAGAGTTTTTGGGAGAATCCGACGCGCGCGCTGTCGAGCGCGCGTTGCTCGACGACTCCTACGCGATGTGGTGGACGGCGAAGAGCGACGGCAGACGCGTCATGAACGTCGGCGGCGTCTCACCATCGACGCTTTTTCGCGACGGCGACGAAGCGAACGTTCCGAAATTCATCAATTTGCTCATTGAACTCCTTCGCGATCGCCATGCCATGGCGTCGAGCGCAAAGGCGAATTATGTGTTGGTGAACGAGTACGAATGCGGCTCCGGCGTGGACGCGCACTCGGACGGCGACGCGTACGAGGACGACGTCGCGATCATCACCCTACGAGGAGGAGCGTTGATCGAGTTCTGGCCCGAGAACGATGAAACACCGAGCATTTCCCCGGTGGCGTCGCTGTACTTGGAGCCGAGGAGCTTGGTGGCGTATTCGCGCGACGCCTATCGATTACGGCACGGGATTCGCAAAACAGAAATCGACGTCGTGGACGCGACGTGCGCGAACGCCGAGGAACTGGGATTGAAAGTGGGGGATAGAATCGAAAGAAATCCAAACGGGCGCGTATCCATGGTTTTCGTTCGCAAGCGTCGCGCCGGAGTCGAACTATCGGCGTAGAAATCGTAGACGTACGTCGGAGTCGGAGTCCCGACGTCGGCGTAGACATCGACGTCGTAGAAATCAACCTATCAAGGTATCATCGCTCTTGACTTCTATGCGTTCTCTCAAAGCGCGCGCGCGTCATCTTTTTCATCATCGTTATCGCGACTGTCGTTCGCGAAATCTCGCGCGGATTCCCTCAACGCGCGCGCTCGAGCCGCGCACGCGTCCGCCGCGTCTCGATGCGCCTGCGCGCGTCGCATCATCTCTCTCGCCCGCACTCGCACCCGTCGGTGCGCCTTGGCGTACATCGCGTCCGCATCGTGTTCGAGTTCCAGGGCGTCTAAACGCAATTTATGCGCCTTCGCCTCGAGATGGGCCGGCCTTTCGCCATCCATGAGCGTTTCCTCCATGTCCATCTCTTCGCTCAAGAGCTCACTCGCGAGCTCGCGTCGGTGTTCGTCGGCGTCGGCGTTTTCCAACGCGATTTTGCGCGACGACATCGCGCGCTCGAACGCTCGCGCGCACGCCACTCTCGTCGTCGTCGTCGTCGTCGATGACATCGATGACATGGACGATGCGAAGACGCGCCACATCGTCGCGGTGTGCGGCATGTGGAATACGAACCGACACATGTGGAGGCGGTACGCGACGACGCGCGCGCGAGACACGCGACCGCGAGCGCGCGCGCGCGCGCGAACGAACGAACGATTGACTTGGAAACGAACGGACATTTCATCTGACGCCGAGTGCGCGCGTGGTTTAGCGCGCGATGGATATATCGCGCTCGAATGATGAAGTGGACGCGGGCGGCGGCGACGCGCTCGAGACGCTTCGCGGATGCGTCGAGGACGCGGCGCACGCCGTTTTCGCGCGCGCGCGCGACGATGCAGATTTCGCGCGAACACTCCATGATATCGTCTTCAGAGTTCATTCACGTTCACAGACGTTAAGACGCGTGGACGTCGAGGTGGATGTGGTAAAAAATTGTGAACTCGAGGACGCGAGCGAAGCGTCGCGAGCGCGCTCGGCGCCGCCGTCGCCACCGCCTTCGCCTTCGACGTCTTCGACGAAGACGAGGAAGAAAAAACGAATGATTGTGTTTCGCGCCCGTCCTGGACGCGCGTTCGCGCGCGCGCGTGACGTGCGCGCGTGGCGCACACGCGTGAGCTCGCGGAGCGACGGGCGCGACCGTCGGCGCTCCGCCGCGAGCCGCTCGCGCGCGTTCGCCGTCGTCGTCTCGGCATCCGCCGCGTTCGCTTTCGCGTTTTCGGTGGTGTGTGCGTTCATTGCGTTCGATGCGTGATGTCCTGGTGTCACATGGGCGACGCGCTCGTCGTCGGCGACATCATTGGACGAGCGCCGTCGTCGGCTCGATTTCGGCTCGAGCTCTAACCCTAGAGCGCGGTTCGAACGGGACGACGCGCGGCGGCTCGCGATCGTCACAGGCGAGCGCGGAAACGAACGAACGAACGAACGAACGGAAAGGGACAACGGGGAAAAGACAAATCGAATAAAGGCGGGGACATGGAGGTAGACGAGGTGAATGCGGCGACGACGGAGGCGGCGAGCGAGGGGAACGCGCGCGGGCGAGCGAGCGGGACGCGGCCGCCGCTCCCGCCCGGGGACCGTCCACGGGCGCAAAGGAGAAGAGAACCGACGGGGAATCGAGAAACACGAGGACGAGGGTATGATAATCGAAATCAAGGCCGCGGCGAACGACGAGCGCGAGCGCCGACGCGACCGGGGTGGGATCCGACGGGCGAAGTCGATGACCACGGAAAACCGGCGCACAGCGGACAGTGCGAAGGCTGTCGCGTGAGCACGGTGGTGAACTTTCGACCGGTGATCGGAGGTAATCCACCGCTCTGTGGCGTGTGCCTGGATTCGTTGAAAGCGGCGACGGCGAACGCGGATGGGGAAGGCACGGGCGCGGGGGGGGCGAGTCGACCGCGAAGCGGGGCGGCGAGCGGCGGACGAGGACGCGGGTCATCGAGGTTTTCCCCGTACGGCGCCGTCGCGGGAGCGCAGATGATCGTCATGGATCCATCGATGATGGGTGCGTACGCGGGTGCGGGCGGGATGATGATGATGATGCCGCCGTACGGCGCGCCGGCTCCGTTCGCGGCGGCGTTTGGGCAGCCGGGTGGCGCCGGAGCGGGAGGGCGCGGAAAGAGTCGCTCATGGACGAGACCTGGGGCGGAGATCGACGCCTCGGGTATCGACACCTCCAACGTGCCGTGTCTGTTTTGGCAGAAAGGCAGCTGTCGCGCCGGGGATGCGTGCAAGTACTCGCACGCCGGCGCCGCCGACGACTTTGTGGCGAACACGGGCCCAAACGCCGACGCGAGCATGAACATTGAAATGTGACGCTCAGTACTTGCGACGTGTTGTTTGTGTTTGTAATAGTATTACGTACTACACTTGGTTTCAAAATTATCACTCCAGCGCTTGATTACAACACGACGGAGAGCAGCATGCACGTGACGCCGACGCCAAAGACGGCGGCGATGCGCGCGAGTTCCTCGGGAGACATTACATTCTTCGCCTTCTTTTGGCACAAGTACAAAATCATCGCTGGCAAGACCAAGGACAACATCGAGCAGCACACGCCACCGACGTAACCTAAGACGACACCAAAGTTCGGGACGTTGGCCGCGGTGTACGCCGCGCCGAGCGTGAACGCCGAACGTACGGCGATGGATTGCGCATCGCTCAACGAACCAGGCTTACCGCCTTCGAATACATTCTCGCAGATTCTCAGCGCCGATTGCGCCATGATCGGGTACGTTGCGATCAGGTTCAGGCACAATAAGAGCTGGACGACGATTCCGGACGGGCCGGAGAGCATCGTGACCACGACGGAGGCCACTTTCGGGCCAAAACCCACGGCGCCGGCGACGCCGAAGACGGCGGCGATCGCCGCCGAGAACGTGAACGCCTTGACCGCTGCGGGGTAGAATTTCTCGCGATCCGGCATCGCTTCTTGGATTCCAAACAACGTGAAGTGGATGAAGAACAAGAAGGCGACGGTGCCGAAAAAACCAGGGAACGCCGCGAAATTCGCCACCGGCAGCGCCGCGAATTGCAGCGGCCCGTGCGTGAGGGCGGCGATGGTGGTGACTAACATCCCCACCCCGACCGAGACGGTGCCCACGGCGGAGATCACGTTCACGCCGCTCATTTCTCGTAACCACGAAAGCAACAGCATCGCCGGCGTGACGAGCTTCAACATCGCCACCGTGCTCGGCTTCGCCCCGAAAACCCCAGCGCCCACGAGCGAAGGAACGACAAACTTACACGTCTCCGCGATGAATATCAAATACGAAACCGTGATCCCGAAGCACGTCAGGACGTTCATCACTCGACACAAAATATCCCCGCTCGCGCCCATGGCGACTTTCGTCAAACCCGCGTACGTGCTCACTTCGCCCACGGTGGCGATCTTCCCTTTCACCAGCGTCTCTTGCGCCTTGACGATCATTCTCAGCGATTCCAACGCGAACCCCAAAGACGCGGCGAGACACGCGCCGACGAGCATCAACCCCCCCTGGGCGAACGCCCACGGCAACGCGAACCCGCCCGCGCCGAAAATCGCCTTGATCGTATTCACGATCGCCGCGCTCTCTCCACCATCGCTCGACACCGCGGATGACGACGCTTTCGCAATCACTCCTCGCCTGACGCGCGTTCGCGTGCGCTCGCACGCGACGACGACGACGTTGAGCGACGACGACGACGCGCTCGCCTCCGCGCGCGCGCCCGCGCTCGTGCGCGCCCGCGCGACGCGCCGCGCGAGCGAGGGCGAGCGCGCTCGCATCGTATGCCGCACGGCGCGAATGCGCGTCACGCTCGTCGTCATCGTGTGTGACATCCGCGATGCGAACAATCGATGGCGTCGATGAATGAATCTATTATAAGCGCTTTATGACGTCCACGTGTATGATGCGTCTGATGATTGGTTGGAGACACGGTGTGAATGAATGAATGAATGAATGAATGAATGAACTCACGTCACGAATGCGATGCGATGGGGCACGTACGACCGTAGCGTGTGTTGAATGTGAACGTAAACGTGAACACCACGCGTTCGTTCGTTCGTTCACGCCATTCCATTCGAGTCAATTCAATTCACCTCGGAGGGGGGGGGGCGTGATGACGGGACGACGGATGGGGGCGAATGACCGAC